>Ga0209404_10000514_pt1 | contig 30001 bp, 29 predicted proteins | sample TroAtlMetagenome_2_FD_187447 | JGI IMG/M metagenome (GOLD analysis project Ga0209404, IMG submission 187447) | Marine eukaryotic phytoplankton communities from Atlantic Ocean - Tropical Atlantic ANT8 Metagenome (SPAdes) (version 2) | ecosystem: Environmental > Aquatic > Marine > Oceanic...
CTACATTCTCTCAATAATATTTGCACTTAACCCTTTAAAAGTATTAGCAAATACCTCCCAAACCGCAGCTCCCGTAGCCAATTCCAGTGGTTCAGTGACCAACATGGCTATACAATCTTTGCAAGGTAATATGATACAAAATCAGTACGGTAATGGAATAGTTTGTCAGGGGCCAATGTTAACAGCATCTCCATTCTTAACTGATAGTTTCCAGCAGCAATTACCACACGAATACTGGTATCAATCTCCTGTTTATGCTGACGATGGAACTATTCTTTATTACCAAGATGTTCGTACAGGTCAGAAAGATTCTGCAAGTTTAAATTGGGGATTTAGTATTACTTTTTCCATGCCATTAGATAACTCGTTACAGAAAAGATGTAAGAGAGCTGCTGATGCACAGATAGCGATCCAAGAGCAAGTCCTTGCTGATAAACAATTATCCTGGCACGTTGCTCGTCTTAAGGAGTGTGGTCAATTAAAACTCTCTGGAATTGAATTTGCTAAAGGTTCCGTCTTCTATTCCTTATGTGAAGATGTCCGTGTCCTACCGAAGATGGGACAAGTTCTTCCTCATAGGCATAACATTCCTCCTATTTCTTCTTCTTCAGAGGAGGTAAACCTCGTTTCTCCCGATAAGAAATAGTTCTTCTTTCAGATAAGTTTGGACGCTCCACTTTCTTACCTAATATCTTTTTAACCCTATTTACTATCTGCTTAATAATCGGTTTGACTGCCTTTAAAAGCAGTGGTGTACTCAATGCAGCAGTGGTAGCCACAAGAGTAATTCCCCCTGTTTTTACCACCTGTGGAACCGTAGGGATCGCATCAATTATCTGTTGTTGAACATTTAATTTTTTATATCTAGTTACACAACGGTTTCCTACCAATTCATACTTAATAATCTGTTTAGTACCCTCTTCTACTTTTGTCCCAACTTCAGGCGCACCATCGGGAGGACAAGCTTCTGACGCTGCTTTTGGTACTTCTGGTGCTGGAAGCGTTTCTGGCTCTTCGTATCGTTGAGTCTCTTCTCTTTCTGTATAAATAAGCTCTTCAGGTACGAAGTTCATCGCATCGTATGAAGGATATTGTGCATCGCACAGAATTAAATTTCCATCGGGATCATTAGTTACTAAGTTTTCATTCTCATTGGATCGTCTTGCTTCTACGCAGCCAGGAATATTAACAACAGGAAATCCCATAGGGACAACCACAGGGACATTAGGAGTATTAATTGTTGGAGCGTTAATGATATAAGTTCTGACTGGTTCGATCCCAATAGAATTAACTCCTATTCTGGGAATCTCTGTCAAAACTTAGGAATACTAAATCCACCAGCTTTACCAGCTTTAGGTGCAGCAGTAGGAAGAACAGGGCCAGATAATCCAGGCATCTTAATTGCACCCATTACCTTTTCCATTGCTTTATCTTGAAGCATCTTTTGATTATCTTCATTCGTTATCCATAAATAACCAAACACCCCGCCACCAGTAATCGCTGCTACAAGGACAAAAGAGATTACACTGATAATGTTTAGGATCTTCTGCATGGTACGAGAAGCAATTTTAAAAGCTATAACTCATACAACTCTAATCCTTTTTATGGGTTTAGTCGCATTGTTACCGTTACATATGGTCTTAAAAATGCAACTTAATTCAATTCCTCAATACGAAATCCAAAGCTAAAACGATTACAAGTGCTACCAACACAATGCCAAAAATAAGGTTTTGTAGAGGGAATATCAAACTCTCTAATGGTTAAACCCTGGTCATCGAAGTCCGTAATAATTTTGCCATCTTCTTCATACTTAAAGAAAGACCTTTTCCCTTTATCAGCGTAAACAATATATACCCTCTTACAAGGATCTAAATGATTCGTATGCCATCCCATATAACCCGTATCTGGATAAACAAAGGAACCACTTAAACTAACTCGCATATCTGAATAAACATCTTTCAATATCTTTGTTAATTCATCAACTGCTGTCGAATTAACACGCTCCAAATACTTAGAAAAGTCTTTTAAGTTAGACCTATCTCTAGCTGCATCAATCTCAAATTCACTCTTTTCTTTTTGCTTTATTAAAGCTTTTTCATCAATAAAAGTTGCAGCATTATTTACATACTTAACGCTTACATTTCTCTTTATTTTTAAAATACTGGGTTCTACAATTTTCCTTATTTCCTCCTTAAGTTCAGGAGGGAAAGGATTGCGAACAACAGTCAAGAGGCGGGAACAAAAGATCCTTGAGTTGGAGTTTTTTCTTCACTAATTTGAAGTTGCAACCCGTCTTCAATAACCTTTACAGCGTCCGAACCAAGCACAGTTTTAACGTCAGCAATAATATCTGCTGTTGTTAAATCGGTACGATCTGTCAAAGTCTCAGGCTTAGTCAAACTGCAACTGCCATAGCTAGAAGCAGAATACGATCCATCAACTCTTTGAATTGTGTAATGGGCTGTGTGAACAAACCCATCATCGAGGTCATAGTCTGTATTAGCTAGACCCCAAGATGTAGTTGCCATTACTCCTCAGTAGTAACTTCAGTGTCAATGCTAACGCCTTCTTCCTCTTTAACCATTTGTTCTAACTCTGCGTACTGTGCATTTTTTAACTGAAAATCAGCATACACTTGTGCATTGTCAGTTTCTTTCTGTTGGGTTTCTTGCTTTAACTTGTTGATCTCTTCAGTAGCAGCGTTGAATTTATCAGCTAAAGCTTGCGCTTCTACTTTACGTGCATCTCTGCGTTCGATAAGTGACATAAGAATAATCTCAATAATTAAAGTTTAGGTTTAAAGGAGTCCTTTTCCTTTGGTGATTGCCGCATCAATAGCAGTAAAGTCTTCAGAAGTCCAGATAGATGTTGTATCATCTAGCTTTTTATAAGCTTTGATTACCTCAAGATGATCGACATTACGTTGGATCTTGGCTTTAAAGTCAGTTTCAGTTTCTTCTGAATCTTTAGCAGTGTTGACAACGGTAACGCTATCACCAGCAGCAGTAAAAATTGCTGCTACTTCATCGGCTGTTTTTTCTTCCATGAAAATAAGAATGAATGATTAGATTCTACCCTTCTTCAAGGGCAGCAAGTCTAGTTTCTAAAGCAGTATTTTTTGCTGACAGTTCCTTGATTGCATTTATTAAATACCAAGTAAGGTTATCAGAGTTAACTGATTTTACTCCTGTTGATTGAGTTTTTACGCATTCTGGTAATACTTTTTCTAGTTCTTGTGCAATAACACCTAGTTGTATTCCTTCTTTTTCAACAACAGCAGCTTTTGGATTATCAAAATCAACTATCTCTTCTTCAGTTCTGTATTCAAAATTACGAACTTGTATTTGATTAAGAATATCTAAACCAGAGTTATTGTCGACTATATTTTTCTTTATTCTCTCATCAGAAGTGGTTGCAAAAGTAGTTGCGTTTTGATTATTATAAGTACCATTTGTACCGCCTAGAAAGGTAGTTTGAGTACCTTTACCAGTAATACCAGCACCAAATACATTTTCAACATCTACACCAGCTGCACTAGCAGTAGAAGCTTCCCCAACATATACACTAGCATCACCAGTAGTAACGTTATAACCAGCATCTCTTCCTATGAAAGTGTTTCTCACTCCAGTTGTATTTGCAACACCAGCATCAGCTCCAACGGCAACACATTCATTACCAGTTGTAGTGGCATATAAAGCATTACGACCCAAAGAAGTGTTGTAAGATGCAGTTGTATTAAGAGCTGATGCAGAATTACCGACAGCAGTATTATAAGAACCTTCCGTGTTTGCACTTAATGCATAAGTACCTAAAGCAGTATTTTGACTTGCAGATGTATTGGCATCTAAAGCAGCAAAACCTACAGCAGTGTTATTAGCACCAGTTGAGTTTACTAATAAAGCTAAACAACCAACACCTGTATTATTAGATGCAGTTGTGTTGTTATTTAAAGCTCCATAACCTAGACCAGTATTATTAGTTCCTGTCGTATTTGAATACATTACAGCCGAACCTACTCCAACATTAAAGTCTGCAGTTGTATTTGAATATAAACAATTTCTTCCTACAGCAGTGAGATGCTCACCTGTAGTATTTAATGCTAAAGCTTGGAAACCCGTCGCTGTGTTATGACTACCTGTTGTGTTCGTATATAATGCATCATTTCCAACAGCAACATTACTACCTGCGGTTGTATTATTTGCTAAGGATGCTTGTCCTACCGCTACGTTAGAAACACCTGTAGTATTATCTAACATAGAGTCTCTACCAACAGCTACGTTATTACCACCTGTGGTGGTTTCTTTTAATGCTCTATAACCAATAGAAGTATTATAAGAAGCAGTTGTATTAGCTTTTAATGCTTCTTTACCAACAGCAGTATTCTCAGCACCTGTTGTGTTTGTTCCTAATGAGTTGTAACCAACGGCTGTGTTATTTGACGCAGTAGTATTTGAACCTAAAGCACTATTACCTATACCGACATTAGTACCACCAGTCGTGTTAGCGTCTAAGGCACCAGTTCCTATACCAACATTATCTGTTCCTGTAGTATTAGCTCCTAAAGCAATATAACCTATGGCTACATTGCTGTATCCTGTAGTGTTTGCAATTAAAGCTGATCTACCAACAGCAGTATTATAACTTGCTGTAGTGGCATTGCTTAATGCTGCTTGTCCGACAGCAACATTATCATCACCTGTAGTACAAGCGTCTAAAGATGCATAACCAACAGCAGTATTTCTAGTTCCTGTTGTATTAGCATATAAAGCATTAGATCCAACAGCAGTATTCTCAGAACCTGTTGAGTTAACTCTTAATGCTAAATACCCAACAGAGGTATTATGATCGGCTGTTGTGGTTCCTGCTCCAGCATAATAACCAAGACCAGTGTTATAATCTCCTGTTGTGTTCTCTTCTAATGATGCATAACCAGAAGCAACATTATAAGATCCAGTAGTATTATCCTTTAACGCATTAAACCCAACAGCAGTACTTCTAACACCTGTTGTGTTGTTAACTAATGAATAGTATCCAACACTAGTAAGCTTTTCTCCAGTTGTATTAGAAGATAAAGCAGCATAACCAACACCAGTGTTGTAACTACCAGTTGTATTTGCATCTAAGGAGTAAGCACCAACAGCTGAGTTCTGTGTTCCTGTTGTACTGTTGTCTAATGAGGCATAACCAACAGCAGTGTTTCCAGAAGCAGTTGTATTAGCGTCTAATGCATAGGAACCGACAGCAGTATTAGTAGTACCAGTTGTGTTTGCATGTAATGCCTCATGACCAACAGCAGTATTGTTATTTGCGGTTGTATTTTTTTCTAATGCATCGTTACCTATAGCTACGTTATAAGCTCCAGTTGTGTTTACATTTAATGCTTGCATTCCAACAGCAACGTTATCATCAGCAGTTGTATTACTACCTAGAGCACCAGGGCCGATACCAACGAGATTAGATCCAGTTGTATTCGCATCTAAAGCCCATGTTCCGACAGCAGTATTTGATGATCCAGTTGTATTGTCATTTAAGGCAAGAGCACCAAGAGCAGTGTTATTAGATGCTGTTGTATTATTAACCAACGAATCTCTACCAACAGCCACATTACTACCACCTGTGGTATTTAATTGCAAAGAGTTCCTTCCAACAGCAGTATTCTCAGCACCTGTTGTATTTGCTTCTAAAGTATTTGCACCAAAAGCAGTGTTACTAGATGCAGTTGTATTTTTTGCTAATACATTATATCCAACACCAGTATTATATCCACCAGTAGTATTTACATCTAAAACCTGATTACCTACAGCAACATTCTGTGCTCCTGTTGTGTTTTTATCTAGAGTTGAAGCACCTACAGCAACATTATTAGCTCCTGTAGTGTTGTCTTGAAGAGCATCATATCCAACAGCAGTATTGTCACTTCCAGTAGTGTTATAATATAAGGTTTGACCACCAATTGCAGTGTTGTTACTACCTGTTGTTGTAGTTGTTAAAGCACTGTATCCAACAGCAGTATTATTTCCACCAGTTGAGTTCGCTCCTAAAGATCTAGAACCAACAGCAGTATTATAAGAAGCAGTTGTATTAGCATCTAAGGCGTTATAACCGATTCCAGTATTTTCAGTACCTGTAGTATTTGCATATAAAGCATTTTGACCTACACCAGTAATCTTTGCTCCCGTTGTATTTAAAGCACAAGCATAATCACCAAAAGCAGTGTTTGTCTCGGCTGTAGTATTTGCATTTAAAGCAAAATTACCAAAAGCACAGTTATAGTTACCTGTTGTATTTGAAGCTAAAGCTCTATCTCCTAAAGCATTATTTCTTGTTCCTGTTGTGTTTGCATAGAGTGAATTATATCCAACAGCAGTATTTTCACTAGCAGTTGTTGCTTGATCTAAAGCACTTCTACCAAGAGCTGTATTCTTTCCTCCCGTTGAATTTGTTCGTAAAGAATAACGTCCTATCGCCGTATTATTATCTCCAGTAGTTATTGCTGTTCCTGATCCTTGACCTACTGCAACATTATTAGCACCCGATGTATTTGCACCTAATGAATCTTTACCAAGAGCAGTATTATTTCCACCAGTAACAGCAGCATCTAACGCACTTTCTCCAAGTACTGTGTTACCAGCTACAGAGTTTGCACCTTTACCAATACTGATTGAATTTATACTTGCATCAACAGTAAAAGTAGCCTTTCCTGCATTATCAATTGTTAGTCGTGTCGTAGGTGAAGCTGCTCCATCTGCTGTCGTACCAAAAACAAGTTTTCCAGGTGTATCGTTTGCTCCAGGTGTTCCATTAATAAAACCAGCAATAGAAGCAGCAGTATTGGTTAAATCAGTTCCATCTGCCCCACTAAAATTAATTGTTCCTAACGCATCACCATCTTGAATAACAGTGACACCACCAACCCCAGCAGCTCTACTCTTACCAAAGTTTAAAGTTCCTCCTTCATTAGAGGCTGAGTTACGAGTAATAGATAAACCACTTGCTGCATCTGTCCCTTCTATTTGTTGAAGAGTTGTCAGATTAGCAATAGCCCTTGAAGAAGAATGACCAACAAGCAACCGACCTGAGCTATCTAATCTAGCCTTTTCTCCACTATTAATTTGAAAACTTAAAGCTCCTCCAAAACCTGCAACAAGATCCAATTCTGCGCCATCATTTTTAATCCAAGCTTTGTTGCCACTATTAGCATTATTTCTGAATACTATTCTACTTTCTTCATTTGTAGCATCACCAACTAGACATATAGCCAGCCCTGTTGATCCTGCTGAAAGAATAGATAAGGGAAACCCAGAAGTTGCACCTGTCGCAATACCTACTCCATTAGCATCAGCCATTAATCTTGTTGTCCCTCCAGCAGTCAAACTAACAGTATTTGTTCCACCAAATATTCCTGAATCTGAATCGCCAAAATGAATAGCAGGTGCAGAATTACTTCCAGCAGTCGCAGCTAATACTCCAGTTAACGTTCCACCAGCCTTCGCTAAATAAGTACTATTTGAAGTCGTTCTTTCTGCATCAGTAACAGCCTTAACACCAGCAGGAGTCGTAACTCTTGCCGCATCTGTTCCTGTTGTAGTTTCAGCAGAGGTTGCTAATTCTGCAATACCTGCAACTGTGGTCGAGGCTGCTGGAGTCGTAACCGACCCAGGACCAGCCATCTTTACAATTGAATTATCACTAGCCCTCATATATATTCCGAGGCTATTAATGTTGGCATTTAATGCCAGTTCCCCTACAGCCGCCAAATGAGAAGTAGTTGGGACAGAATCCTGAACAACGCTATTTTTTAGCGTAACTTTAATAGCCATAATTTCTAATGCTTATACAAGCGATGGACACCTATATCCATAGGTGCTTCTAGGATACCAACTTTTCGTTAATACGTCCCACCTGATATTTCAGAAACATTCTTCCACTGACCATCAGCCGCATACTCAAAGAATTGTCCAGCAGTAGGCGATGCAATGGTGACATCAGATAAATCATCTAAAGCAGAAACAGAACCTGGACCACTCAATGTATCAATTCGATCCCAGTCATTAAGACCCATACATAAGGCCCAATCACCTGCGTCAAAGGAAGTTGATGGTACAACGGCAGTTCCATTACCAGCCACAACACAAACAAAATAACAACCAGTAATTGAGGCTGTACCTGCTGGAATAGCATTTCCTGCGCTAAATCCTGCGCTCGTTCCAAAGGAAGTCAGAGTAACAATCAAGCCATTAGTTGCATTAAACGTTCCACAGAATCTCAAGTTCTCTTCTGCTAATCGTCCAAATCCAACTGAGAACCAACTGTTCCCGTTAAATATTCTTAATTGCCCTGTTGATTCTTGTAACCAATAGACACCAGTAGGAAGACTGGTAATTGCTGGTTGAGCTTCTTGTATAAACGAGATAGCACCGCTACCTAGCTTGTCCATTGTAATTGCATCATCAGCAATCCTAGCTGTAGCAAGCGATCCAGTTGTTATTTTGCTTGCATCAAGAGAAGGAATGTCACCTGCTGCTAAATCAGTTCCAGCAGTAACAATTCCTTTTGCATTAACAGTAATTTTCTCATACGTTCCAGCGGCTATCCCTGAATCTGCGATTGATAAAACACCATTACCATCTACAGCTAAAGGTGCTGACGCTGTTGGAACTTTCATTGCTCCGAGTGCTGTTGTTGTTGCTACTGGTAAATCAGAAGCATTCAAGGCAGCAGTTGAAGTAATTAATCCTTGAGCGTTATAAGTAATCCCAGATCGTGTCGCAGCAGTAATACTATTAGTAATAGATATTGCACCTAAATTTGTAACCGATAGACCTCCTGCTGTTGGAACGGAAACAGCACCAATAGCGGAAGTTGTTGCTTCTGGTAAATCACTTGCAGCTAAAGCAGCCGTTCCTGTGATTAAACCTTCAGCGTTATATGTGATTCCACTTCGTGCAGATGCTCCACCAGACACAGCGTTATTAATTCCTAAATTCCCACTCGCTACATTTAACGAACGATCAAGATTTGATGTGTTTAATTTGGCGGCTGTAATTGTTGCATCAGTTATTTTTGTTCCTGAAATACCAGTAGCAACCTTTGCATCTGTGACTGCTGATGTTGCTATGGCTGCTGTGTCTACTGAGTTGTCAGCAAGCTCACTAGCTCCTATTGCATTAGCAGCAACCTGAGTTGCAGTAATGGTATCGTCAGCAATCTTGGCTGCTGTGATTGCTAGATTTGCAACCTTTGCTGTTGTGATATTTGCATCTGTAATTTTAACTGTGGTAACTGCATTACTCGCTATTGCCGCAGAATCAACAGCGTTATCTGCTAGTTCTGATACCCCAATAGCATTTGCTGCTATTTGACTTGCAGTAATTGTATCTGAAGCAATCTTTGCAGCAGTAACAGCATTATTAGCAATCGCTGCTGCATCTACGGCATTGTCAGCTAATTCTGTTGCAGTAACAGCATTTGTTGCTATTTGTGTTGCAGTGATCGAACCAGCAACAAGTTTTGCTCCAGGTATATCTCCATCACTTAAACTTAATTTCGCATAAGTAACATTAGAGTCCGTAATCTTTGCTGTCGTAACTGCATTAGCGGCAAGCTTTGCTGTCGTTACATTTAGATCAACAATAGCTGCCGTATCAACTGAATTATCTGCTAATTCACTTGAACCAATAGCATTTGCTGCTATTTGTGTTGCTGTAATCGTGTCATTAACTAATTTTGCCCCAGTAATAGTTGCGTTAGTTATCTTTGCTGCTGTTACTGCATTATCAGCAAGCGTGGCTGTAACAATTTGCCCTGCTGTTAATGGATAGCTCAGTGCCGTCGCAGGAATCGTTGCTGCATCAATAACAGCAACTCCTCTTGCAACTAAATCTTTAACAGTGACCTTTTTAGTTTCACTTGCGCTGACATCTGCTAACGCTAATGGATCGGTTGCTGCAACACTTCCTGACGAAATTGCTGGCAATTGCGTAATTTGTAGATCAGCCACAGCTACCTCGCATGATTAAAACCTTTAAAGACATTCTAAGAGGTTGGGTCTTCAAGTAAAATACCCAATCCATCCTCTTGCAATATCTTATCTGTATTTTCCTGAAGTAGATACGCTGGTGGTTGTCCAGTATGTAATGCAATATTACCTGTCGTCACAAAATCAATTGATGCTTCTACAACTCCAGCAGCAGGAACACTAATAGCAACATTAGTAACGAAACATTCAGCTTCATACCAAACACTTGTTTTTGTCTGAGCTGGATCGTGATAAATAAAGAATCTACCTAAAAAATCTGCTCCTTGCTCAAGTCGAACTGCTAATTGCGCTAAGTAAACAGGAAACTCAGGTTCAAGAATACTAATTGTATCTCCTTGAAAAACACGATGTTGCCAAATACATTGCATACTTCCTTGACCAGAAATCATTCCTCGTTCATATCTCTGCCTAAAGTCTTCGCCTAAACTATTAATATCAACAGTCTCTCTTGTCGTTGTAATTTCAAATTCTCGAACTTTACCAAGAGTTCTATATCTTGTTCCTTGACTTTCAACTGTTATATCTTTCGTGGAAGAAGGAGTAACAAGGGATAACGCAGTAGATGCATCACCAGCCAAAGCAGGAGCAAAGCTGTTATATAACTTTAATCCTCCAGCATCATCAATATGAACGTACCAACGACCATCTGGATGACTATGACCAGAAACTAACTCTAAATTTGAACCATCTTTTGTTGCAATCTTTAATTGATCTCCTGTCAGTATTGACCCACTCGAAAAATCAACACTAAATCTTTTCTTTGTTGTATTAACGTCAGCAGGATCTAAGGACGAAGTAAAAGGACGACTATTACCCCTTTTTATTTCAACAAAGCCTGTCGAACCAAAATAAATAGCCATTTAGAAGTCAAGTCCAGTGACAGCTCCATTGACTTCAAAACTAACATCAGCAGATAAAACTTCTCCTACAGAATTGGTCATTGAAAGACTTGTGATATAGGCATAAAAAGTGATTGAACGATTAGTGTTTCCGTCAAGAATTTTTAATTCAAACTTGACTGTACCTTTTGTTCCTCCACCTTGCTCTCCTCCACTTCCGCTATTAGCAGTAATTAAATTAGATAGCAATGTACCTGTATCTGTCGTTCCTCCAGCAGTTTCTTGATAGTAGTAAAGACTGCAACTACCTGTAACGCTCCTGATTCCAGGGATTAATGTTCGATCAGTATCTTCTAAAGAACTGGTTTCAAGAACAGCTTGATTGGCAGTAAATGACCAAGAACGAACTTTTGCAGCAGTAGTGCCAGCTATGATTAAACGTCCATCTTGACCTGAGTAAAAACCAGACATCTGCCTTAATTAAAAAACCTTTGCTTTATTCTAGTCGCCATCGAGGCAAGCAACAAAAGAACAAGTGACATTATTTATACCAGGTTGAATACTCGTTACGCTAGGAGGTGCAGAATATCTCCATCTAAGACCACTACTAGAACCATTAATCATCTGATTTCGTAATGCTTCAAATTCTATTCCTTGCAATGCTCTATGAGCAGCAAAAGTTATATAATCCCAGTCACTATTTACACTTATATAATTATTAATCAATTCATTTGCAAGTGCATCAGAAATATTTGTAAAACCTAGAGTCAGTTTTGCATTGACTGCTTTATTTCCATAACGAATGACACTCTTTGCACCATTTTGAGCTTCAAAAACAGCTTGAGGGTATTCACCAGCAGTAAAGGATCTACTGCTTGGAGCTAAATTAGGAGGGAAATTAACAGCAGCCATTAGTCAGCATCAACAATAAGATTAAAATCTTCTCCTGACCAGTCTAGTGTAGCTAACGCTCCAAGACTATTCAAAGGTTCGTGACTTCCTGCAATCTCGACAAAACCTTCTTCTCCATAAGTAATGCTTTCAACTTTATAAACACGATCAGATGTATTTGTTTGAGCCAAAGTAAACACAGATCCCCTAAAGGTAGACCCTGCTAAATCACCTTCTATAACAAGAGGTGAAGGACCAGTTACTTCTGCATCCCCAGGCTTCCAGTAGTAAATAGACGTTCCATCAACAACAATAGACTGTGATTGAATAATTCCATCATCAGTAATTACACCATTAGCAAAACGACTGGTATGTGTTGACTCTGAATAGAATCTGAAATACTGCCCAGGTTTTAGATGCATTGCGGCTTGTGGAGTTGTTGCAAATTTGATTCCATGATCAACCTTTTGCCTAACCCTTAAAGCAAATTTGGCAAACTGAATTGCATGTTCTTTTCGGGTACAAAAATTAGATAAATCAAATGTTTCTCTTGGATTATCTTCTGAACCACCTTCTGAATCAGATAATCTTGCTTCAACAACTCTCGTTTCAGTGAATCCATTCTCTTTCTCTTTTCGATATAACACTTTCGCTTGGAAAAGTTCTCTTTCTTCTGGAGAAAGGAATGATACTTTTAAGTCTTTTGTATTGCCATCAGTAAATAACGCTTTAATAACTGGTTTTGCACGTTCATGCTCCTCATCTTCAGCCCTCGCCATAACGTAATCATCATGGTATGGAACAGCAGGGACAAGAGCAAAACGACCTCCAATAATTGTAAAATCTAAGAAACAATAAGATGCTTGTTGATAAATAAACTCTCTTAGATTTTGATTTTCAGTAATAACACCGTCCCAAAAGAACCCATTAGCATTACAAAAACGTGCTGCCTCTTTCATTGACTCCTTATCAACGGAGACTTCCCCAATAAGCTTACCAGCTCCAATAATCGGATCTGTTAATAAGGCATAAGCAATCTCAGGGAATAAATTTGTTGTACCTTTTCCTTCACAATCAATACCACCCCAAGTAACAGCATCTGGATCTGTTGCACAATTAGTAGGTTTAGTAGCATCTTCACCGCTATCGTAAATGAGTCTTTCAACTTTTATACCTCGTTTGATATAGACAGATAATTGGCTAAAAGAACTCCACTCCTTAGAACTATTCATTCTCAATCCTGCTAAAGCAAGATTTGTATAAGGCTGATCAGAATCCTCTATTTGTTCATTAACATAAGTAACTTCATGCTCTGGTCCGTCTAAATGACTTGATCTTTCTGCATCAAAAGTAATGTAATCAGAAACAGCATCAAAAGGGTTTAAGTTCTGTCCACCAGGCCAAGGCTCTGTAATTAAATTGGCAGAGTCGCTAAAAAGAGTAACAGTTACATTGGCATGAGGAATCGTTACAGTGTCACCTGTTTCATAACCAGTGCCTCCATTTACAATCGTCCATTTATAACCTGTTTGACCACTCTTTGAATAAACAAAAACATCAACTTTTAAACCTGAACCACTGCTCTTTACGTTTGTAACAGACTGATTTGTATAGGTAGTTGGATTAACAGGAACTTGCCCTCTTTCCGATCTAGTGACTGCTGCATAACCAGCACCTTTTTTATCATCAGATAAATTAAGAATATCGACACCAGAACTAAGACAATATCTATAACCGCCAATCACCGTACAAACATCAGGAGTCAATGTGAAAGGAAGTCCACTACTCTGTTGTGACGGATCATGCGTTATTTCACCTATAAATGAACCTCGCCAAAGAATCTGCCATCTAGAATATCTTCTATTTTGTCTTTTCCCTGATGCTTCTTGCCAATAACCTTTAGTTCCTTTATCCCAATCATCACCAGTCCAAAGTTCTTTCCTAGCCCCTTGTGCTCCGTTTGTGATATTTGGATCGCCTGTTTCTACCCAACCTTCTTGTGTGGGGATTACTCCAGATGTGAATTTATTCAGATCAAGAGCAACTCCATTTGTATCAGTAGGTAAATCACTTAAATACCATTCTTCATTCGATAAGACGTTACCAACTAATTGATAATCCAGTGATCCATTAAAACGAATATCAAACTGGTCATGTGAATAACCAACAGTGTTAGGACCACCTAATCTCTTAACTTTTTTATTTAAAAATTGCTCTTTTACTTTATTACCTGGATAAGGAACAAGTCTAAATTCATATTGACCAAATGGATGATTGATTCTTATAAAATTATATTGAGGTTGAGGTGTCCTTCCTTGCACACAGAATGGTTGACCACCTAATTCAATCCATGAAGAATTAGAACCTAACTCTCTTGCAAATAAATGAAAGAAGCTAAGACGTTTAATATATTTATTAACACTTCCTAATGAAATACTACCATTATCATTTTCATAGTTTTTTACAACACCATCTTTTCCATATTCCCAATCACCAGGATGACTATTAACATTAGAAAAACCTGTGATCTGTTTCCATACAGTTGATTTAATCCCTATTTCAGTTACATTACATGACTTGTTATTACTTACAGTGGCTATTGCACATTTCTGAGGGATAAGTAATTCAAATGAATTATGCTTATTGGTAATACCTCTAACATCAATTGCACCTGGTTCGGTAACTTCAAAATCAAAATCTTTATAAACGCCCTCTTTCCATAAATAATCTTGTGCAATATTTTTACAGATAGCAAGTGACGTTCCAATCATAAATTGTTCACCTATTGCTATTGAATCATCAGCACTTTCTCTTGTTGCATTAACGGAAGATTTAACATCTTCAACTCCCCATTGACCAAAATCCTTATAAATAGTATCTACAATCTGATCACCTAATGTATATCTAATAGTATCTCCCTTGCTTACATTAAAACGACCATGACTTTGACTACCATTTAATTCGTGGACAGAGGCATATCTAGGGAATCTAGTATTTAATTTCGTTCTCTTTTTGTCAATATCTCCTCCATTTTTTGTGTCTTTAGGTTTAAGAACTAATTCATAAGGAAGCATAAACTTCATTGAATTAGGTAAAGGATCATAAACACCAAATTGAATTTGAGTATTAGGTGATCTTGTTCCAGAAAAGAACCTATCGGTATACACATTATTATCATCGTCATAAGCCAAAGGTAAGGCTATTGCTGTATCAACTTCGTCTGATAATGTTCCTTCTTCGTACTGATCAAGAGAAGATCCCTTTAAAAATCTTCCTGAATTATTGCCTGTTCTTTCTCCACTTAAAAAATATAAAGCTAACTTTCCATTGGTGTAATTCTCTAAGAGCGTATCTCCTATTGCGTAACCAGCAAAATCAGGTCTTGCCCCTAACGTTCCAGAGGACAACATGAAAATGCCTTTTAACTGCTGACCTTTTCCAAGACTTAAAAGTTGTGACCATATCAATTTTGTATTAACTCTTACTCCTCCAAACATGTCACGAGTAGTCATCCAAGTCCCTGGCATATGCCTTCTTTTTGCAAATACCAAAGGGATTGTTGTTCCTAATTCTGCTAAATCTTGAACAGAATCAAATCCTGTTTGAGGTGAAAATCTTTTAGTACCAGAAGCATCTGCTGTTTTTAGACTAGGCGGTGTTTTAGGTTGCTTTGGTTTCGGTGTCATCAGGTAAGAGACAACCGTTAAAGCAACACCAACAACTAATTGGATCAACCAAGGTTCCCAACCTGTTGCCTGAATATCAGGAACTAAATCATAAGCTTCTGCTCTTTGACCGTTATAACTTTCTGTTTTAGCTACAAAGAACCAATATTCTTCTTCTGTTATTCCTAAGAGTTCACATAATTCAATTTCTTGGGGCAATAAAATTCTTCTATTGGCAATGCCTCTAGAGGGTTCCATGCTACCGCCGACCCTTCGTATGACGTTATGTTCAGCCATCCGTCCTCAAAATAAACTGCCAAGCCATAACCCGTATTAAATCTACATAGGCCAACAGTACCTATATTAGGACGTTCTGTCTTGATTCCCCATAACTCTAATTGTTCTCTAAAAATTGAATAATCATTTGTCCTTAACCGTCTATACCAATCTCTAGTAGGACAGGGACTTTTGATGCCGTAGTACTTTAAAACTGCTTTCGATAATGTTAAACAATCAGCCGCATTATGTTGCTCAGGATTAGCACCTAAACGATAAGGAAGACCAATAAAATCAAACGGTGTCATCTATTTTGAATACTTCCTGTTGTAGGAAGATGCCCGACAAGAGAAGTTGTCAGAACCCTATTAGGTGCATTGCTACCAACAGCATCAATCCCAGAACTTAATAAAACTTCAATTGTTGTTGGATCGTAAGCCATCGAAGCAGCAAGCCAAACATCTTGTGTTAAGTAAGGACTCCCATACGTTGTTAATGGGTTTAATGTTTCAGGATCAACTTTACAAACAAACACTTCAATACTCCATTTATTAACCACAGCTTCTCTTGCTCGATTCATTGCAAGTGGATTATTAGCAAAAACAAGGGCCGCTTCTAAATTGTCACCTGATCTATTTTTTGCAGCTCCTTGATAGATAAATGGTAAATAGTAATAATCTTCACCATCTAATTGAATAATATTGCTTGCATTTTGAACATATTTACCTGATCCATCATCTAAAGCGTTCATGTTATCTCTCTTCCCATTTTGATAACGATCTTGGACCGTTCCAGATGAATCTTTTACACGAATAAAGCTGACAAGTGTTACAACAGACATTTTTACATACCTACTCTGGAACGTTGACTACGAGAGTTTTTAAGTTTGCTAAAGACCTTTGATTCTCCTTCTTGAGCACCTCGTCTTGCAGCACTATTAATGATTTCAGGAATAGCAGATTTAGGAACATAAGCTTCAGAATCAAACGATAATACTGGACCTGTGTAATTAACAACAGTAGGAGTACTACTAACACCACTACCAGAAGCAACCGTTCCACCACCAGGGATAACTCCTTGGCCTCTAGCTCCTGCTGAGTAACGCTCCATTGCCCCTTGCATCTTAGAGGAAGGAATAATGTATTCATCCTCTCCAGCTTCTCCCACAAGACCAATAGTAGGTCTAGTGACCAAACCTCCAGTAGCGAAAGGTTTAATGCCGTTAGTCCAATAAGCACCTTGAGCTGCCGTAGTATTGGTATATCCACCAAGGTCATTTGCTCCTAAGCCAAGAGAACCTGTTGTAACACCTCCTTCTGCTCCACCCCAAGGAATCTTATCTATTGCGCTCATTATTGCTTTCTGTATCAATATCTGAGCTATTTGTTTCAATATTCCAGCTAAGGATTCAGCTAAAGTTTTAGTTCTATCAATTAATCCCATGATTGCATTTGTTAACCCACCAGCAATCGTGTCTTTGATTTGATTCCACATCTCTAATTGTTCTTTTAATTGATCTCTTTTTTGTATTCCTTTTAAAAGATCTGTATCAGCTAATTCTAAATTTGTATTATTAACTAAATTCTGTTCTCTTAATAGTTCTAACGCTTCTTGTTCTTGTTCTGCTGCTTTGCTTCCTATTTCAAGAGATCTTTTAACTAATGCAACTTCTTCATTTAAATCCGCAATTTTACTGCTTCCTTTATTTAAATAATTTCCACCAATATCAGATCCAGTTTCAGGAGAGGAAGTTCCTCCTGCTTTTTTGAAAATACCAGTAGCAATACCTGTAATTTTATCAAGTGGTCCTGCTCCTATTCCTGTGGTTGCTAATTTTAAGAAAATGGAAGTAATAAGTTTTAATTTAGAAATATCTATATTATTGATAAATTTCAACATCGCCTCTGTCAGCTCTAATATTCCTGATTCCTCTACAACACTTGCAATGGCTGCACCCATCTTGGTCATTGCCTTATTAAATTCATTCCCTACATCTTGCATTTTTTGTCCAAATATTTTTAAGCTTTCTACTGCTGCTGCACCTACTTGCTGACTTAATAATTTTGTCGCTTCAGTTAATGCTGCTTGTGTACCACGCAATTCTTCTATAGCAGCTAATCTTTTTCCTTCTTCTGTGCCTACAAGACCTAAAGAAGTCGTCAACTTGCTTATATCAGCAGTTAACGGATTTAACGCCTGACCTAATTCTGTAATACCTCGAATAGTGTCAGCAACAATTCGATCAAGAACTTGACCAGCAGCACTTGCAATTATTTGTCCACCAAAACCTCTTTCTGGTTTCTTTCTTGTGCCTTGCCATAACGCACCACCAGTACCACCAAGCACTGATCCCATCCCTCCCCCAAACAAGAGAGGAAAACCAGCTCCAAGCATTAAGCCTTCTTGTAATATCTGTCCTCTTTGTCTCCTCCTTTGAAGTTTTCCTCTTTTTCCTGCTCTAAATCTAGCTGCGTTTGCAGCAGAATCACTAGCATAAAGAGGTGATTGCTGTTTTTGAGATTCCAATGCTTCTGCATTACTTATGCCAAATAAATCTCTTTGTTCTTGGACACTTAAATTGACATTCTCAACACCTTGATTGATAACTCTTAAAATTTCTTTTCTTCGAGCTAATTCAGCATTTACTTTTCTTTCTTCTAGTAATAAACCTCTTACCGCACTTTGATTATCTAATGTATTTGCAGTAACTTGCTCCCCAATCCTAAGTTGAATGTCTCCTAATCTATCTTGAGCATTTGAACCCCACCCTGCACCTTTAGAACCTGGACCTGCTGGACTTCCGTATTGAGTCCAAACTGGCCCTCCTTTTTCTGCCTGTATTCTTTTCATTATATATATTCGACTTCTCTGCTCATGTGTAATCGCTTCTTCTATTTCTAATATTTGCCTTGCTTTTAGCTCGATCCTGTCGTATTCATATAATTCTGTATTTTTAAATTCTTCCTTATATTTAGGTAATTGATTTTCTAAACTTTCAATTCTTGAACGGCCACGCCTTGCTCTCATTACATCTGGTCTATCAAGTGCTTTATCCCAAAGATTTTTACCAACCTGCCCAGGGCTAATTAGCCCCATCATCATCGCACCAGCTACGTTATACATCTCCTTAAACATTCTTGCGACACTATTAATCGCTATTGCTGCTTGACGTTCAAATGCAGTAAAGGCTTGTGCAGCAGAAATGATTTGATTTAATCCGTTCCATGCAATAGTTACGCCTGTAATCCCTTCTAAAATCTGTGCAGCCCAACGTGCATTAACAGAAATATTTTCATTTAATAATTTGCCTAATAAAGGAATTTTTTGAAGGAAACGACCAAATACTTTGTCCACCGCAGGTATTTTTTCCATCAAATCACTAAATATTCTTGCTGATCCAATTTGTCCAAGTCTTGATCCACCTATTGCTTTTAAAGCACCTCCAGCTTTTGGTCCTGCAAACGATAATCCTTTAGCTATTCCTCCTCCTAAAGCACCTGCTGCTTTCATAAGATCTTTTTGTGCTCTTCCCCAACTAACTGTTGATTGAGTTATTTGTGCTTGCAGCTTTACTGCTTGCCTTAACTCACGATTTAAAGCTTCTTGAGCTTCCTGAACACCTAAAACTGCATCTCTATAACCTAAAGCACTAGATTCTGTTTCATTCTGAATCCTTAATGCTTCTTGCAATGCTTTCTCTCGGCCTGTAATACCTCCGATATTTCTTTTTATATCTTGTGTTCTCTTTCTCTTAGGCTTATTTAATATTCCATCTACTCGTTTAATTTCTTGTTCTAATTGATTAAATTCATTACTATTCATTCTTACCGCTTCTTTTAGCCGTGTTAATTCTGTTCGATAAGCTCTTAAAGCACTAATTGATTGATACACATCATCTTTTTGAGCAATAAGCGCAGATACAACTCCTCCAGCCTCTCCTCCTGTTAAAGCCCTGCCTCTAATAGCCCTTGTTTCTTGCTGTGTTTTGTATAATTGCCTTTGGATCTTCTCAGAAGCAACTAAAGCATCTGTAAATTCTTTAGCATCAGTGCGTATTCCTCTAAAAGTTGCTCTTAATTTTCCTAATTGACGATCTAATCCAGCAGTTGTTGTAGCGTAATTTTTATTGCTTTTAGCTAAATCCTCTAGTGTCTTTTTAAATGCTTTTAAAGCATCTTTTCCTCCTTTTATTGATCTTGCATCAATTAAAGAGGTTCCTTTACTAATACCTGCTGCTAAATCTTGTATCTTTTTTAATCTTGCTTCAGTTTTTTTAAGCTGCTGTTCACTTTTAGTAATATTGACATTCAGATTAACGGTTATGACTTCTTCGTTGTTTGCCACGACCCAGAACTCCTAATATTCCAATAGTTTACCTACTCCTACGGATTTTTTGCATTTCTTTCTCTTGATCTTCGTTAAGAACTTGAAAATAAGCACTCCAACCTAAAATTTCTTCCAATGTCATTTGACGGATCTCCGTTAAAGATTTACCTAGCTCCTTGGCAATACCAAATTGAAGCATCAATAAATTATCTTTACGCAGCTCCGCACTTAGGATTTTGGGTCGATGTCATCTTCATTACTACTAATAACCGCAAGCATTAATGATTGAAGATCAGCATCTCTTACCTCATTCTTCAAAACATCAATTTCACCAGCTTTAAATAGTCTGTCACCATTCTCATCACAAGCTTTAGTCATTAATAATCTCAATGCAAACTCATTAGCATCATCATTTTTAGCTCCTTTTTGTGCTCTTTCTCTTTCTGCCATTGTTAAGGGTGTCACCCACATTTCAAATATGCTGCCATCAGAAAGTTCAACTTCTTTTTTAGTAGCTTCTAAATTTGCAGCTTTCTTTAAACGATCAATAGCTCTTAAAGGTGATCGTGTAGCTCTAGGGCTTGTGGTCATAGTAAAAACTTATACGCTATTATTCTAACCTAATAAACAATAAAAAACCCCGTACAAAACGGGGTCGGTTGAACATTTCCTTTCCAGTTACGATTCTATGACTTGCTAAAGTCGAATGTTGGAACTCCAGCAGGACGGAAATTAACAGTAACTGCTTGTGCATCATCAGGAGTTACACCTAAAGAAGCAGAAGTTAATGTTGCGTCAAAACTGATTGAACGACTCAATGTGTCACTCAATGTTCCACCACTAAATACACGGTCAATGTAAAGCTTGAATCCAGCACCAACTTGCTGACGCTGAAGAACGTCTTCAATCATTCTGTTTGATAACGCTGTATCTTCGTTAGTCATGTAAGTAGTAGCAGAGCCTGAACCATCACCAAATCCAGCAATGTAGCTTCTAAATGGAACGTATTGACCAGGAGCAGAACCAATGGTTGTTACATCAATTTCAGCTCTTTCAATCTCAAAACTCCACTCTCTAACTTGAGAAACTGATTCGTAATCAGCGTAGTAAACCTGAAACTCATTAGGAGATGCAGCAGTACCAACATCAGTAAGGTCAACAGCAGAACCACCAGAAGTCGCTGAAACTTTTAACGCTCCAGATGCAGCAGTGTAAAGAATGACGTAATAAGTTGTACCTGCGGTCAAACCAGCAGGGAGTGTACCTGTGCCTGATCCTCCTGTTTGAGAATTTATAACTTCAAACTTGACGGGATCACCTACTTTTAAATTCAAATAGGTTTCTACTACAATTGTTTCTGTCCCAATAGTGACATCACCAGTACCAAAGGTTCCTTTAGTTCCAGCAGGTTTGTAATAGAGAGCACCTGATGTGCCAGATAAACATGTAACGGCCATGAGGCTGCTTTAGAAATTTACCTATAGATTAGCTCAAAACCGTGGCAACGTACGAAGTTTCTATTCGACTCATAAATAATGGTGCATTTTCATTACTAGAAAAGCTTGGACCATCAATTGAACCTGTTTTTAAATATGTTCCTGTTGTCCCTTTTGTTCCATTATTTAACGTCTCTAATACATCAACAGCCGTATTGATTAGTGTTTGATTTCTTGCTGGACCTTCACCTTTTTTAGTGAAAATCCTAATTACTATTGCTCCTCTAGCGTTATCAACACTGGACCCTAATGTTGGATCGTTTGTTAAGCCGAATGTAACATTTACTCTTACATATTCAGTCGTACTGTTTAACGGTGCAGCAGTAATGTTATCGAAGAAAACAGGAATAGCAGGATCTAACGCTCCAAAAGCAGTTAAAAGAGGGTTTTCTACTTCTGCTCTGATCTTTTGATAATTCATTAGCCTTTTTGTAAAATCCTAGCCAATGCAATACCTTTATTAACTCTCCTTTTAAATTGTCCTCCTTTCTTATAAGTTTCATACCAGTCCAAAGGTGCTGTAGAACGATTATTTCCTGCTCCTGATTGAATGTCTCCTCTTAAACCAGTAACATTTCTAGTCCCTCTTTTATGAATTGGTTTTAAAGGTTCAAATCCAGGGTAAACAAAAATTCCTGGCTTTTTATCCATCGCAATTGCAGCATGAGGAGCAGTATTGAAAATTTGTATTTGATAGGTTTTCTTTAATTGTTTAATGGTTATAGGTAATTTAGGAACATTTGCTAAAGAATATGGATAACCACCTGCTTGACCCATTGCTGTTCCACCAGCAACCATAGCTTTCCAACTATCTCTAAATTCACCAGACCAAACTGGTCCTGCTTCCGCTAATCCATTCATTACTTCTTTTGCTGCTGATCTTGTCATTGCGTTAATCTTTACACGCATTTTTTTTTCTAATTGCTTATTTATTTGTTTTCTAAATTTTTTTAAATCTAAACTTTTTGCCATTACTGTGGCCTCACGATCAATGTATGAAATATAGGATTATCTCCTCTCGCTGTTTGAATATTAATAATCTTTCCCTCTCTCGTTACTCCTGCCTGTGGATATTGAACACGATCTGCTTCCGTTGGATAATAATTTCCTAATTCATTCGCTCCAATAATGATCTTTACGTCAGTCGTTTGATATAAACCCTCATCTTCACCGGAACTAATTGTTGTAATTACTCCTTTTACACTGACATTTGTATCCGAGCCAGATACAACTCCTGTCGTTGGGTTATATGTTTTAGGAGTTGTGCTTTTAACAAAAGTTAATGTTTGACCCCAAGTGCTGAGAATACTTGCAGGTACTGATCCGAAAACATCATCTATTTTTGCCATGATTAACCTCTTACAACTCTGACTTGGTAACTACCTGAACCACCAAGACAATAAGCACCGAGATAAGACTGGAGCCAAGGATAGACATCAAATACATTGTTAACTGATCCATTAGCAAGACTGCTTTGGTTATATTTCTTTTTTTCCCTTAAGTCACCCATCTCTACTTCTATTTCTTGTACAACACCTTCTGTCCCTTTATTCCCTGTCATTGCATCAGTGTCATTTGCTAATGCTCTTGCTAATTCATATTGTGCATATTTGATATTGTTTGGTATCGCAGTACAAACCATCTCAACATCATCAACTTCTAAATTATTTCTAGGCCATTTCAATGCTTGACCTTCATCACATCGATCACCGTAATAATTCAAACTATCAATCCAACGAGTAGCAGAAATTAATGCCCTATTTTTCTGATCATCAGTTTTGTTAGTCCACGTTGAATCATCAGGAGAAGTTTCAAAGTAACTATTAGCTTCTGCCAAAGTGACATAACTATTAGAACTTTCACCTTTCAAAGTGGCGTGAATAGTTGCTGCCACGCTTATCTCTCAAACATTGTTCTTATTGTAGCGTCATAAAAAACCCCCACCAAATAAATGGTGAGGGCTTTTCTCATTCCCTAATGATTTAACTATAAATCAAATAGTAGAAGTATCAAGTGGTGTGTTAACTGTGATCTGAACAGCAGGGATCAAATCAACATCGTAAGTAGCTGACCACTTGTTAGCAGTAGCTAAGTCGCTGTTGTTTGGGTTGTCACCAGCAGCTACCCACTTAGTACCCATTACGTGATACGCAGTGTGGTAATCAACAGAAAGTACATCCTGCTTAGACAAGATGTTGCGATCAGCTTCAATTCTTAGATCTTGCTGAACACCTTCCATAATTGTGCCGCCTTTGATCAAGTAGCAGTAGTACTCAGTGATATGACCACCAGTACCAGGTGCAACTGTATTAACAGCTTCATCAATAATGACATCGCAACCAGCAAACTGACCAACAGCTCTAGCTCCAACGCCAACTCCACCACCACCCCAAGTGATATTCCCAGAGGAAACCATTGCAGCAGTAGAGAATGTCAACATTCCTACCTGATAGAGGTAGTAAGCAACATTAGGGTGAACAATTAGAAGATTTGGCTCTTCGCCTCTTTCTCCTAGCTTTGCTCTGGCCTGTGAAATTGTAGAAGCAGTTAGATAGTTAGCTTCAGCAGCACCAGAAGATGCAGCTTTCGCAACATCTAAGGCGTTGCCACTAAGAGCAGTACCGAATAAACCAGCAAGCTGTGAGAACAAACGAGCGTTGTTCAACTTGTTGATTGCATCAGCTAACTGATTACGGATTGCAAGCATTGGATCTTGACCAGCAGCAAGCATTGCTACATCATCAACCGCATAGGCAAAACCTCTGTGGCAGATAGATGCAATCTGTGTTGCAGTTCCGATCTTTTGTGGAGTCAAATATCCAGCAGAACTTGTTCCCCAAGTCGCTGTTCCACTCATAATCTCTTCAGTTGGAGATACAGGGTTGAACTCAGGAACTTGAATACGAGTACCGCCTTCTTTTGCATCAAGGAAGCTGTTTCTTACAACAGCACCACTCTTTACAAATTGACTACGCTCTTTGATTGCCTCTTGAACATAACGAGACAAATTATTTCTCTTAACGATGTCTGCTAAAAGGACACCGCCAGAGTAATTCTGAAACGGGGCTGCCATTTCTTTCTCCTAAAGAATTACGGTTTAATTGACCGCCAAGCCACAGACTTGGTAGTAACACTTTCCACTTAAATCACAGATTTAAAGATAATTATCCCCATAAGTCACAGACTTATTTGTTAGATAATCATCGGAATTTGTGTTACTGAGATGCCTCTCTTTGCAGCACAGCCGCTAGATCAGGGTCTTGACTAGATAATATCATTTGTTGAGTGAGATTGCCCGTCTTCCAAGGGTTTTCAGATCCAGGGGCAACATTAGATGTAGGACTAGGCTTTGCACCCATTCCAGCAGCACTACTTGCTTTGAAATGATGCTCCCATCCACTACCAGGATTCTTCAAGTTATTAATATACGTTCCTAAATCTTGTTCAACACCACCATTTAAAATAACAGTCCTACCATCACTACTCTTTTGCAATTTGTCTTGCAATAAAGAAAGAGTTTGGTCAGCACTAATCGCTCCAGCATTACTTAATGCAGATAAAGCAGTATTTCGAGTAGCAGCATTCTCAGTGGAACGTTTTAACTCATCAATTTGACCTTTTAAAGCTTCAATCTCTTTAACTTTGTCTTGATTTGTTTTGTTAGCTTCTTCCCAAAGAGGCTTGTATTCACCTTGGTTTTCAAGGCTTTTCACCCTCTTTTCATCAGCTTTTTTATACATTTCATCGACCTTTGACTTCAATTCGCCAAAAGATTGTTCAGCCTTTTCCCTCGAAAGCCTTTCTTGGGCTAACTCATTTTTTAACGCATCAACATCAATTGTTGGTGCTGGAGTCGTCTGTGTGGCATCGGTAGCAGCCACAGACTGCTCAACAGGAGCCACAGACTCCTGCTGGATGACTTTTTCTTCCATGTTTATTCAGTAATAACAGCTTTAGGTTCAGTTTTTGGTGCTGCTTTTGCTTTTGGTGCAGCTTTTTCTACTTGTTTTGGAGGACAAGCAGGAGGATTTATATCCTCAAACCTCATCTTTTCAATTGGCACAGTTTTTTAAAGAAAACTACTTAATTATTAGTTTAATACATTTAATAAGTACCACAATCAATATGTGCGTTATTTGAGAGTGAAACCTCCCCACTACTGACCGTTATATTTGTTCCTGCTGTCACTGTTGCATCACTTCCTGCTGCACCTGTTGCACCAGTAGCTCCCGTTGCTCCTGTAGGAATACTAAATGTCAAGACAGCAGCAGCGTTTGTCCCTACATTTGATACCGTTGCACTAGATCCTGCGGCACCAGTTGTTACTGTTCCTATTGCAATTGTTGCTGCCGTACCTGCTGCGCCCGTAGCACCTGCGGCTCCTGTCGCCCCTGTAGATCCTGCGGCTCCCGTAGCACCTGTCCCACCAGTCTCACCTGTCGCACCTCTAGGTATTGCAAAATCAAATACAGCAGCACTACTTGTTCCAGTATTTGTAACACTCGCACTTGATCCAGCAGCTCCTGTTGTAACACTCCCAACTTCAACAGTTGCAGACGTTCCAGATCCACCACCAGGTAATTGACCTCCAACTGTTAATTGACTTGTTTTTGCTTCCTTGTCTTTCTCTTCTTTAACTAACTTAATTCCTGTTCCCCATTGCGTTGAACGTTTAGGGCCATAAATCGTTAAAGGAGCTTTCTGAACATAAAAATCACCATCATCTCCTTCTTTTTCTTGTGGTTTTGACTTCCCTGACAATATTTGACTCCCTTTTTCACCCTTTTCTCCTATTTTTCCTTGCTCCCCTTGTGTACCTTTTGATCCTTCTGGACCTTTATCCCCTTTTGGCCCTTCTTTTCCTTTCTCACCTTGTGGACCTTGCACTCCACGATCACCTTTCTCTCCCCTTTCACCCTTAACTCCTTGTTTCGGAACAGGAGTGCTTTTTAATTTCTTGCTAAGACGAACTAATGCCGTAACTTGTGCAAGGCTTAAATCTTCTTTTGTTGCCATAACTATTGATTAAGAGACTCGATTAACTTATTAATCTGTTCACTTGTAGCACCTTCTTCCTTTACTTCAACAGGTGTTTCACTTACATCACCTTTTCCCTTCTCTGTTGCAGCAGGTAAAACTTCCCCTTGCACCAAAATATCTCTAAATTCTTCTCGATCAATCACACTTTGATCAAACAAGGAGGTTAATGCTGTTATATCTTGTCCAATCAAGCGATCAATATCAAAATCACGACTAATTTTGATCTCAGGCGGCTCTATTCCTAAATATTTAGCCGATAAATCAAACGATTTTTGTATTTTTTGCTCTAAATCTAAGGAAACCATTGACAACATAGAATTTGTATCAACACGGTCTAATCGTCTCGCATCTGCTGATTCTGCTACAAATTTTTGCTGTGATAACGTACTAATTCCTAATGTTGCCATCTGAAGCTGTAATTCTTGTATTTCGGCACTCTGTGCTTCAAATGCACTACTTGCTGGCTCGACATAATACACTTTATTTCCAGGCTGCGTTGCCATCGCATAGTTAACACTGATACTCATGTCCTTTGTTTGATCATCCCACCCCTCTAAAACAAGCATTGGTTGAGAAGCTACGTGCAAACTATGGATTAAGTCGGCTTGACGTTGAAAATGCGCTAAATTCAAATACGCAATATCTAATAGCGGTGGTTTACTTGTCATCGTATCTGTCTTTCCTGCGTAAACAGTCACCAAAGGCACTTCACCTAGAGAAAAATCTCCTCCGCTAACTAATTCATAATCATTTTCATTCTCTGCTGAGTCGAAATTACCTGCATAAGCAGTCCCCTCAACATCAATTAAGTCTTTTCTTGCCTCTTTCTTACGATAAATACGATATTCGCCTGGTTCAATCACCCTGACTTGATCAAATACTTTCTCACCAAACTCACCAATCGGAACAACAGCTTTTTCAGCAATTCTTACCTGTATTAATTTCCCATAATTCACTTCTCTATCTAATCTCCATCCATAAATATCTGCTGGATCAATTTCTATCCAATATGGTCTTCTATTCTGCTCCCTCTCTTCAGCTAAACTCTTCGCTCCCGTAGGTGCAGGGAAATCTATCAAACTATGACTCTGACCATAAGTTAAAGCACAAATCAATAACCTCCTCGCATACTCATCTAAGTCTGATCCACATCCATCAACATCCTTAACAAAGACATCAGTCCAATAGGGATCACCAACAATAGTAATTGGCTTTCTTAATATCAATCCTGTTGCAGCTCTAACTAATCGTTGCGTGTAAGGCGAAAATACTGCTCGATTTACTCTCGATAAATACGCTTCATAATCTTCCCTCGGCTCTAATGGTAAAAAAGCTTCGGAATTTGCTCTTAAATATTCCGTTCCCTGACTAACCGCCTTCATAATTTCCCATCCCCGAACCATGTCCATCACAGCTCTTGTCCTCGTAAATGGACTATCGTTTCCACCTACAAATGTAGAACTTACAATATTGGTACGAATCGGTCCTGGTACGCTATACGTCATCTAACTTGTTAACGAATACAACAGTATCTCTATTCTAAGCTCTATTCCTCTGGTTTCACTGTCATCTTATTTTTTAGACTTGCTTTTTTTAGCAGAAGTCTTCTTTTTTCCTCCTTTTACTTTAGCTAAATACCCTTCACATCTTTTAGTTCCAGCAGACTTCTTCATTTCCTTAGTAAATTCTGTACCCAGTCTGCCCTAAAGTTTCAGGTTTTGCCAAATTGAACTGTTGTAAACATAAATACCCGAAAGCGTCAAAAGCATGATCAACACCAAGGTTTTTATTAGGTAGACCCGTATTCGGTGCATAAGTCAACGTCCTTAAAGACTTAATTAACTGTTTACATCTTGGGTGAATATACGTCCTCCTATCTCCACTCGCATCCAATAAAGCCGTATTAACAGCAGTAATCTTATCCCTTATCTTCCACGGTGCTTTCGGACTTGAAACATTAAATCCACTCCTCCTTAAAATACTATGATCAGTCGCACCAACTCCACTAGTTTTTCTCGCCCCACCTGTAGGGTCAGGACATGCTATTACTCGTCTATCCACCCCATATCTGCGAGTGACTTCTTCTGCAAAGTCCCATGTGGTTGCCCCACCTGTGAGCATGATTTCGTCAAACACATACAAATTCTCCCCATCCCTTACCGCACATATTCCTGACATTGGATCTACGTTAAAGTCAACTCCCAAAAGGATTGGCATCACATTAATATCCTTCGCATCAGTCGAAATATTCTCATCTCCAAAACTAACAGCAACTAACCCAGTTAAATTCTCAAAACTTGCCTCAAACTCCTGCCTAAATGTCCTCCCATCTAACTGCGCCCTTGCTGCTTCAACTTCCTCTTGCGGTACATTTCCCCCCTCAATTGTTGTATAACACCATCTCTGCCATTCCCCCGTGGGATCACTCGCCGTATAACACCATAAATCATAAAACCAACTAGCTGTCCCATCAGGTGTACTAATAAATAAAGCCCACCCCTGTTTATCAGCTAATGCAGGTCTAATGACCTCAAACCATACCTCCGAACTCATAAAAGCTGCCTCATCTAACACAACCCCCGATAAACTTCTCCCCCTCAATGCCATCGCATTCTCCGTCCCCTTCAACTCAATACTTGATCCATTTATTAAATCTAACCTCAAATCAGTCTCATTCTTACTCTCTATCCATACCTTCGGAACCAACTTCTTCAACGCTTTCCATGCAATATCCTTCGCCATCCGATATGTAGGCGCACAATAGAAAAATGTCTCCCCTGGTTTCTCAATCGCTCCCCTCAAAAGCTCAATACAACTTAAATAACTCTTCCCAAACCTCCTCCCAGCCACCAAGACCCTAAACCTCTTCTCACTATTAAATACCTCCCCCTGTGCCCATCTCAGGCTGATATCTGGACCTGTTTGTGCGCTTTTAACTGTCATAACCTATTATCTTATACATAATCCCTTCGATTTGTAATCGTGGCTAGGAAAGAAGAAAGTTATGACCACATGCTTAAAAGACAACAACGCTTGTATCGTAAGCAAAGTGATGGTCTTACAACACGCCAATGCGTCTTGGAACACGCCGCTAAAGAAGGCGTTTCCGAAACTACAGCTTGGTCTGACTGGAAACAAGTTAAAAAATGGAATGATGAAGATTGGTCTAAAGATAGAGAAAATATGGTCGCTCGTATCCAAACAATGAGACTCCGTGCTGTCGAAAAAGCTATGAGGAAAGGTCAACTTCAAACCGTTCAAACTCTCCTAGCAGATCTCGGTAAAGTTGTAGGTGAATCTGAAGAAGTCATAAACATTAAAGCTCCTGAACTGAATATTAGAGTCGAAAATAAAAAATCTTAGTTTCGAGAATATATTTAAGTTGCGGGGGCCCTGCTACCATCGTCAACTTTTCGGAGTCATCCCCCC
>Ga0209404_10000516_pt1 | contig 29969 bp, 29 predicted proteins | sample TroAtlMetagenome_2_FD_187447 | JGI IMG/M metagenome (GOLD analysis project Ga0209404, IMG submission 187447) | Marine eukaryotic phytoplankton communities from Atlantic Ocean - Tropical Atlantic ANT8 Metagenome (SPAdes) (version 2) | ecosystem: Environmental > Aquatic > Marine > Oceanic...
ATAGTAGAACTACCATAGTAGAACTACCATAGTAATACGGTGCACAAGTGCCAGTCTGATAGTAAAGCTAGCTATGACTACCATAGTAGAACTACCATAGTAATACGATGAACGTAATACGATGAACGTAATACGATGAACGTAATACGATGAACGTAATACGATGAACGTAATACGATGAACGTAATACGTTGATAGTAAAGCTATGCATAGTCTACGTTGCATAGTAAAGCTATAGTAGTAGAGCTAGCTTCGTTTTTGTTTTATATATACTCTTTTCCTTTTTGAATGAATAAAATTTATTTTTATAGTGGATGCGCTGCGTGGTACAATAACTGCATATCTGTGTGGACATATCCACGGGAATAAAACACTAGTATGACCCCACGCGTTTGACTCCGAACGTTTGACTCTGAAGGTTTGGCTCTGAACGTTGTGCACCGCATTGACTCTGAACGTGGCACTTGGAGTATATAGGTGAAGAGTACGTGGTTATAGAATGCAAGTTAAGTGGCATGCAGAAGAAACAGAAGAGGGAAGAACAAACGAATGAACTACTACAAAAGCAGTTCAAAGCTATACAAGATATATTAAATAAAGAAGGTATTCCTGATGTGGTAAGGGCGCAATTACTGGATAGGTTCTATGGACAAACGAAAGAATTAATATCCAACGAGTTATATGATAAGGTTTTGTCAAACGCAGCGTTATTATTTAACTTATTAAAATATTTGGGTTGTAAAGACGGGAAAAAATATTTATCGTTAAGTAGAAGTAATTGGGACGTTTTAAATGATTTCTCGGAAGAGATGTGGAATGAGTTGATCGATGGTATTGATGTGCCCGAGTTTGCTAGGTGGGGACCGCTGGAACATGAAAAGGTTGGCTTTCTAACCGATAATGATGCCTGGGACCGTCTGATGCGTTGTAATAAGAATATGTTGTTTGTTGGGCAAGTGACTAATGTCCAAATACAGTATTTGGCGCCAGCCTATAACGTGTTGCTTCCAGTACGGATAACAAAAGTGGATGACCAAGGGGAAACATCAGAATGCGAATTACTTGAGATTGGTGAAGGTGATACGTATCGATACGTGAGCGGCGCAAAAAAGGGAGAAGTTGTAATAATTACTTCCGTTGATGTGAATGAATTGACTAACTTGGAACGTCTACAGATTACCATACGTTTTTCTAGTCCTTCTGGACCCACCGACGAGTTCAACGAACCGTTAAAAACTTTTTTAACTAATTTAACGTTTGTGCAAGCTAGTAATAAAGAAAGAACAAAAATACCTTTATACGGTATGTTTAATAGGTACAGATTTGATCTATCCCCTCCCGTATGGACGGATAGATATGGCGTAACACGTTCTTATGGTGGGTACAGTTATTTTTACACGCGTCTTAAGTTATTGTTTCTAGAGGCTATTAAATATAAAAAGGGAGATATTGTCTTCACAAACTTGGAAAGATGGTTAGAGTATCAACCATCGAAAGGTGAAATAGTAGCTGTAAACAAACCCGACTCGGCCGTAAAAAAAGGTGTAAAAGAAGTTACATATACTATTGATTTTAAGGATGGTAACAAGGAGGAAGGAGTGAAAGGCTCTGAGATCATGTATAGTGATAGTAAAACCTACAAACTTCGCAAGTTAGCTACTCGTTGGTATGTAAAGTGCATATACAAACATCGAATTCACGACAAAGTAGCTAACTGGAATAGAAATGCAGATGGTATTGATAGACTTTTAAACGGTGAATTGAGCAAGATACGCCAAAAGTGGATCCTATATTTTAAACGCGTTAAACTTGGTGAACATGTTATACAATTTAGTAAACCTCCAGAATGGATGGGTGCTTTTTTTAATACGGAAAAAATATATTCCGATGACATAAAAAATAATTTTGCAAAATCGGAAATAAAAAGTGTGCGTTTATCACATATGAAAATGATAGGAGATGATGCTTTCAATGATTGTCCTATTGAGGACTTGTACCTTCCAATGGTGGAGGAGATAGGAGATCGTGCTTTCGAGAATTGTCCTATTGAGGGCACCCGATACCCCCCTCCCGTAGCTCTAACCCCTATATTGGACCTTCCAAACGTAAAGCAGATAGGAGCCAATGCGTTCAAGATTCCAAACAAAAAGAAGATAGGAGACAACACGGTCGAGTTTCCCTTTATTACAAAATTGTCTCTCCCAAAGGTCAAGTGGATTTTTGATGACGCATTGAACAGGGCAAAACTAGAAAAATTAGAGTTGCCTGAGGTGAGGGAGATTGGTAAAAACTTTTTAAACGAAGGATCTATTGATTTTCTTGCAGGCACTGACGTTTATGATATACATTGGCCAAAGATAAGAAAATTAGGCCGTGGTTTTCTTTCTGGTATGCAGGGAGGGGTTGTGCCTCTGCCGTATGAATTTCTGTTGGAAAACCCATATGCATATTTAGATGGCATAGATGGAAAGCCTGTACAATGGGTAGATAAAACCATGAAGGAGGTTGTTTGTATTCAATTAGATTGGGTGTTTGCATCTGAGTCGTTGCATTTACATATAAATGTATTAAACAGGTACCATCAACCTCTAGGTATATTAAAGGCAATTAAAAAGACTATTTTAGACGACTTACGTAAAACTTATGGCGAAACTTATGGCGGTAATAACAGAAGGGATCCTGAAGTTAGTACTAGGAGTGATACACTACCTTATTTTTTTCAAACGCTATTTATAAGTGTTAAAGGAAAAATTGATCCAGAAAAGTTTGGTGAGGATATGTGCAGCTTGTTAGGAAAAAAACGGGCTTGCAAGCTAGAAAGGGTTACAGAAGATACGTGGAACGCGTTGATGGTATACAAGGGGAGTGGTGGTAGCAGCAGCGATAATAATAGAGTTGATAGGATGATGATGATGAGTTTAAAATTTTAAATGTTGTACGCTATAGTTTAAGTATGCTTGCGCATCGCTTGCGCTACTTGCTTACATAGGTGATCGTTGATCTACGTCTTTCATAAATGCGTTTTCTCCGTTTCTTACTTTCTTGACTCCGTTGTATACGTTGCCCCAGTGCTAAAGTTGTTCATATGTTAGTTAATGAGCTAGATAAAATTTAGTGTGTGCATAAATGCGGTGTCGTGTTTACTTACGCCTGTGTTTTTAATTTTGTCGTAAAAGCCAGCTTGTTTGTAGTTGTACATGAATTGTGCTCCTTGGAAGCATACGGTGTTCAAATATTTGAAAGGGCTCATGAAATGTTCCGTGGCGTCGGATGCGTATGCGCTTAATTTTTTCAATTCCAATACTTCTGCGTAGTAGCGTCCACCAGGATATTGTGCTTCTTCGACTTCGCCTTCAGGGATATCGGTTTCCGCGTATAATGTTGGGTGCAATTTTCCAGTGACTGTAGGTGCACGAGTTCCGTGTGTGTTAGTTAGAGTTTTGTGTCGTGTGTTGTAGTGCGTGCGGTGTCGCTTACTTACTGTCGATTGGATTTTGTATGCGTGGTGCGTTTCCGCCTTGGTTGGTGCGGTATGGGAGCAACATGCATATGATGGATGCTCGGAAAGCTTCTGCATGAATATCGTCCATCAATTCGGCTTTGGTCATGTAGAATCTTGTGTTTTCTCCTCCTTTATAGCCAGCGCTGTTTATGTGGTGGTGCACGTGTGTTAGTTTTATAGGTTATGCGATATAGTAATTAGAATACGGTACTTACCCAAATACGTTTTCGGCGATTTGGTACTGCTTCTCGTCGTGGATAATGGATTTAGAATAGAAGGTATAATGGCCAACATGCTATGTGATATGTGTGTGTGTGTTAGTTTGATTGATAGGGTGATTAGAAGGTGCACAGTTACTTACGACTTTGTGAATTACATCGTCTGTCAATTGAAAATCATTGTGGCCCATGTACGTATTTCCGAGTTGTGTCCCCGATTTACAAAGGATAGCTGAGCACATGTCGTAGCGTTCAAACGGTCTGGTCAACATGAATCCAAATGGAACGACAATATCGTTCTCTGCCATTGCTTTTAAATTTTGTTTTGTAATTGGGGTATTCATAAATGCTTGTCTTAATTGAAAATCATTTTTGTTTGCAACATCCTCCGCATAACGTGCTTGAAATTCAAGACTAGTATCTGCGTTATTTCTTAGTTGTTGTTGATTAACTTCTACTCTTGCTTGTTGATTATAGGTTGCTGGTTCCCTTCTGGCCCTGTCGCGTGCCAATATTTGACCTGGACCATCATTGCCACCAGGTCCACCAGCACCTCTTAAATCAGCAGCAGCAGCTTGCAATTCGTTTGCGATACTTTCGATGTTGTTGTTGCTGGTGGCGGTGCTTAATTGCGTGCGTAATGCGTCCAACATGTCTGGTGTGATCGTTTCTTTGTTCATGACTTTGGCTTCGATGGCTTCTTCCAATTTTTGAGCATCTGCATTTGCCATTGGTTTGATGTAGGATCTTAATATTTCCCTCAATACATGTGCATTGTCTTGCAATTCAGGGTTTTCGCGTTTGAAATATTCTGCGGTGGTTTCAAAATTATCAATGAATTGCTTGACGCGTTTTGCAGCTTTGGTGCGTTTGCTGCCACCGCTAGGATTTTGCATTTCAGAAAGCGATTGTTCTAGCAATCCTCCTGCGATGAAATTGCTTCTGCTGGCAAGTACGCGATCGGTCAAATGGTCAGCGTAATGGTCGTTTGCGTTGCTCAAGTATGCAGTGTATGCTCTTGGGTCAGCAATCAAGGATTTAGCTTGTTTGACTACTTGTTTGCGTGCGTATGCAACATCTTGTGTGGTCAATAAATTTTTCCATGTTTGTGGGAATTGTGCATGGTATGCTTTTTTCAATTCGGAAGCGGATTTGACGCTAGCATTGACAGGCATTTTGTCGTTGTGCAGGGATGCAACAAGGAGTGGGTCCCATGCATTTTCCAACGCAGCAAGGACATCAGGATTTGCATTTGCGCCTTGAACTCTTGGGTTTCGCATGAACAGGTTATCCTCATCTAAATCTTCATTATCAAGTGGTGGTGCTATCTCATTTGGTTGTCCAATAAGTGCGTTGTAAAATCTGACTGCTTGAAGTTCTTGTCCGTTTGCTTTAGCGGCACATTTAACGGATTCTACCCAGTCGCGCAAGTCGCTGCCTTTGAAATGGTCCAATGGCAAGTCACCTAATACCATGCATACTCCGTCTGGTTTTGAATTTTGTCGAATGTATGCTCGTGTACCACCTGCAGCTCGTATTGCATCGTCGTCAACACCTGCTGAATTATGGCAAAAGAGTGGATCGTTTGCTAAGGATACGTCTTTGGAGGAAGGAAGACCGTGTTCGTAAAGGACGTTAGCGTGTGCATGATGAATATTACCCCCTTCGTCGTCGAAGCGGAAGCAATGGTCGATGGCATCTTCCATATGAATTTTCTCGAATCTATCGATGTCCATGTTGAAGATATAGATGGAGCGGTGATCGGTTTTGTATCCGCAGTCGTCCACAGCAGGTCTTTCGTGTGGGAGCATGGTGTAGTAGTTCCCGATCATTTGCTCTCTGCGTAAAAGCTCCGAAGGGGCACCTGAAAAGTCCATATCGAATGGTCTGGTTTCGTGGACGGTGCATCCTCTGAAGGTTAATAGACGTTCTGGTGCTTTTTGGATACTGTTGTTATCTGCAACGGCTTTGGATCGTCCTACTTCTTGGTAGCTGACCTCGGAGGAGGGTACCATGGATACGTAAATGGACATTTCTATGTGTACGAGTGCCTGGTTAGTTTGTGTGTGTGTGTGTGGTGGACGAGTGTCGCTTACTTACTACTAGGGAAAATCCATGTGTCAGGTGCAACATTTTGGTATTTCATGGCATCTTTCATTTCTGCATCTAATAAATATAGACCACGTTCGGTTTTTTGTGCGATGGCCCATCGGTTTCTTTCCAAGGACAATAAGTCGCTTATGCGGGATATGCGTCTTCCATATTGTCGTTGCCATTCTTTGTAATGCTGTATAGTGGTGTGTGCAAGTGTTGTGTTAATTCAGGTTCTTTTTTACGAATAGGGTTTATTTTTTTTGTCAAACTTACGTTTTTGCCAGCTAATAATGCATGGAGCACACCAAAGAAGCATGTTTCGTGTACGGCGCTGGTAATTTGCTCTAAATTCATCATGTAATGACGGCGGCCACGTTCGGTGGTGAAGAATCCGTGCTCGACTGTATGTGTGGTGTGTTAGTAAGGATGAGTATGATGTGTGGTGGTGCGGGAGCACAAGTGTCGCTTACTTACTGATAAAGGCAAGACCTCTACGTACGAGGCGATCACTTCTGGATTCAGATTCAGCAGTGACATAACGAGGAACACCTTGATGAGGCTCTAGGTCGCTGTTGTGTGTGTAGTGCGTGTGTGTGTGTGTTAGAGATGTTGTTGAGTGGTGTACGTGGGGTGGAGCACGAGTGTCGCTTACTTACGCCATGGTTTTATTGAAGCGAAAGATATTCCATTCAACGGATAATTGATCGGTCATGCGCCATGGGAGTACGCGTGAGGTGTACCAATCGTCGGTGCGAGTGATAAGGAAGTCCATGATGTCGCCCAAGTGCAAATTTTTGCCTTTGTACGCCTCTGGAAGATTGTAAGCTGTAGTAGTGTGTGTGTTAGTATTAATTATGGCCGTATGTTAGAATAGTTTAGGTTACGTACTTTCATGACTGAAAACGTCTGATGCACGAACATTTTGGTTGTCTTGAACGGATGTTGGTCCAAAAAATGGTTCAAAAGGATTGTCGCTGTTGAAAGTGGATCCATGTGCGAGTCCTGGTAATTTAGATAAATCTTGATTGTAAGCTAATGACATTGTTTTTGTTTGTTTTCTGTGTGTTTGATTGTAATATAAGCGTAAAAGTAATATATAGTAGGGTATTTTTATTGTATTTTTTTTTTACACATTTCCATGCATCCAAATTTAAAGAATCCAAGTATATTAAATGGTTGTTGCAGCACCAAGTTAGGTTGTGATAAATGGCAAACAAAGACGCAGAATCGAATTGTTTCCAATGGCTGGAAGATTTGCGTGTTTTGTTTACCGAAGGCGAGGATGAGCAACGTGCTACGATTCCATCAAATGGTCCTACTATACCGCATGGTGAAAACCTTGAAAAAGAACGCGATACAATAAAGAGTATTGGGTTGCAACTAAAAGGGTTGGATTCCAAGAGTATTTCCGATATATGTGAAGGTAAAAAAAGCAAAATAACGTTTGCTTTGTACGTTGAAAAAAGAACTTTATTTAAGTTTGCAAAAGAAAACCAATCGTATTTGACACAATTAATTAATAAATCTAAAAATAAAATCCAATATACTTATAGGAAAGCAAATTGGTATGCCCAAAAGGGAGTCGGGTCGATGTTCACTTTTTTTAGTGGTGTTACAGGATTAATAAGTTATTTAACTGGAACTGGCAATGTAGCAGTAAGTCTTATTGGTGGGTTGGTAGGAATTATGCTCCTTCTTACAAACCCTCCAATATCTGTAGACGAAAATAAAGATATGGTAGAAAGATTGAACAAGGAGTTGAGTATGGTGACAGGAATTCAGGATATGGATATTAAGTTAATTGAAGCAGACCCCAATACGTATGATTTTCGCGTAACGGTGCAACGAAAATCGTTAGTGAAAAAAAAAATAGATGCTTTGGCAGAACCTACAAGTCGTCCTGTACAATTTAAGTTTTGAAGGGTGTATATAATGTTATGGTTGGTTATGTTAAATAAAAAGCGAGTTCTACAATAATGCGAAAAGCAAAGCAAAATAATTGGCGATACAGTATTGTGGATATTGAGCAGGATGCGTTAGAGGCAAGCGAAGGTAGTTTGGACAAAGAAGATATTTTTTATTGTTGGCCGTGTGGTACGGTTTGTTGCCCTCGCAGTAGGGTATGTAAGTATCCGTTTCAAGTGGTGAATTGGTTTGCGGTATTTGGTCACTTTTGTAGTTTTGTGTTGATGATTTATTTTTATATGCAGCTTTCGGAGCCGTTTACGATTCCGTATACGGAGACGTACATCAAGTGGAATCGTTTGAAGAATGTGACAGGGAACGAGACGTGTGCACCATCGTTGGGTCGTATTAATTCAACGGATCCAGCGGAGGATTTTTGTATTGGTGTGACTACGGGTAATATAGCGGATTCAGGTGTGGATTTGGGTCTTTTAATCATTGCATTTCACGTGTTGAGTTTTGTGTTTCAAGGGTTGGCAGGGTTGAGTGAATGTTGCAAGGATGGTGTTGGTTTGGGTTTTGGGGTTGGTGCAATTTTGGGTTTCCAAGTGGATACGTATCGTTTTCGGTACACGACGGAGATAAGCAAAGGTCGTAATTTATTGCGTTTTGTCGAATATAGTTTTAGTGCAAGTATTATGTTGGTGGCTATTGCTTTATTGAATGGTGTGACGGATATCAATTTGATTGCGTGTATCGCGGTGTTGACGGCAGCCACCCAGATAGCTGGCTTGGTGTGCGAGTATTTGTTGGCAAAGGGTGAAGATTTTCTAATTGCGTGGGTAATGCACGCGATTGGTTGGATGCAATTTTTGTGTGCGTATGGCGTGATCATGCACGCGTATTTACGTTCGGCGACACAGGATGAAACTATTAAACCACCATGGTTTGTGGATTTAATTGTGTGGTCTATATTTGCATTTTACGGTTCGTTTGGGTTGGTGCAAGTGACGGAATTACTTTGTTATAAGAATAGTTGCTGCAGTTATTTTAATCGCTACCCATCTTGTCGCGTGGATCAGCGTATCAATTACCAATGCAAGGAGATGACGTATGTAATTTTAAGTTTGGCATCTAAGTTGGTGCTCGGGTGGTTGATTTTTACAAATTTTCTGATCCGTAGTGAGGATGCTTGGTAGTACCGAGTATATAGGGTGTTGCACGCGACTTTCAAATGCGTTACACGGATAAAAAATTGACGGACGATACGAAGATTCCAGGGTTTGCTTCTCTATTTAAAGCTGCACCGACAGGGCGGAAGTTCTATGCGTACTTTCCGAATGTGGCTGGTGGCATAACAAATGAACAAGAGTGGATTGCATATTTCAATAAGATTCGTAAAGAGCGTTTTGACCATTTAACGGAGATCAAATCGAAGAATGCGTTTTATCGTTTTTTGAAACATGATTTGGATGGCGATGAATATTATTATTGCTTGCCGCGTGGGTTTACAAAATCGGATGCGATTGCATTGGACATTGATCAAGAAATTCTGAAAACACTTAAGGGCAAAACCGTTCGGTTTGAGAGACTTCGAAAATTAACCGAGAGTATAGGTATTTGTCAGATTACTCAAGTATAAATAAATGTATACTAATATCTATATTTACTTATTCTATTAATGTCCTTAAATATTTAAGGAGTAGGGGGGGTATTTTGAAATTTATAAACCAAAAAAATATTTTTCTCTAGAGGATTCTCAAAATACCCCCCCTACTCCTTAAATATTTAAGGGAATTGCCGTAAAAATTGATATTTAGTGCTGTGTGTATGCTAAGATGATACAATCCTTAAAAGTATGCTTTTTGAAATTGTGTTATAAGTTAAGACAATAGCTGGATAAAGTATGCGTTTAATTTTAAACTTTTTATGCTTGCTGTGTGGAGTTACAATTGTTTCTGGAGCACTACACAATGTGACCATATTAGAGAACAGGATTTTAGTGGAATGTAATCGTTATTACGATGAAGTACGTTTAGGCAAATGTGCTGAAGATGCTGCGAGCTCGTGGGATGGTATTGACGATCAATACCCGTTTGAGTTGGTGAAGCAGGCGTACGATGCGGACGGTTTGGCGGGTTTATCGATTGAGTGCGAAAGAGTATGTGCGGCGACGAATCAATGTCGTGCCTACCGAGTAAGCAGTGCTACAGATATCCTGCAAGGCAATGCGATATGCGATATCTATACAGAATGCAATGTTGCAAACATTGTGAGTACTGCGTCTAAATTATATGTGAAGCAAGAACCGTTTAATTGCTTTATAAAAGCTACCTCTTTTGACGGGGTGCATAAGAATTACAATGATTTAGTAAATCCCTTTTCACAGATCAGTAGAATATTAACAATACCAATCAAGGCATTTCAGGAGGTGCACTTACAGGTGAATGGAGTAACGGATTTGAATACCTATTCCTATCGACCGTACAAGGAGTTGGGGGAGTATTGTGATTTGGATGATGTGTTTGATTGTTTGTTGACGGAAAATGTGATTTTAACTAGTGTAATATTTGTGATGTTGGTGGGCATAGTTAGTAGTAATTTAATACTGGTGCTATCCAAGAAGAATTTAATCAATTAAATAAAAAATTATCTAAAAAGTGTTTTAACATTTTTACACCTTAACAATGTTTAAAATTCCAAAAAGTATTTACCATGAGCGTAGCATGGGCACCCACTACAAAGAAGAGGATGAATGTATCTTTGGTTTCTATACTTGCAATTGGTTGGAAGACGGTTGTGATGTTGTTGTTGCAATAATGGATCGCTATGGTTATCCAGTACCAGATGGGCATCGAGAATTTCTTTTGGAGCCTCTTTTCAAAGACTATTTTACCGTTACCAAAACCATGGAGAATCCGATGATGTTTTACGATTTGACATTACAATGCACAAAAACGTTTTTCGAAACTTATTTTACCAAATTACCTATTGATCCTAAATCTGTGGGTATGGTGTATGAAAGCAATTGGATGGATGAAGAAAACGTAGCAACTATTTTAAAACAGGATTGTGTGAAATCTCTTAATATTCAACCATTTCGTAGCCATTCTTATTATGAAGTAGGTACGGCAATGGAAGCATGTCTTGGAGAGGAAGCAGTGATTGATTGGTTGCGTTCACTGGATACATATATCGACTACTTTGAGTATGTAAGAGGCATTACCGATGAGGTTGCACCTACCTTTGACTTTGACAATGCGTTAGCATATTACGATACTACCTTGGAACTGGAGAATGGTGACAAATGTGGCGATTGGTTAAAATTTTATTTTGTAGAAGCTGACATAGAGTTTGGTTATGAAGAGAAAGATGGCAAAGAATATATATGGTTTGATACAAAACGATTGGAAGCCTATAATCGAACATTGAGTAATTATTGGAGCCTTTGGAGGTTTAAAAAAAATTAATAAATTAGTCTTTCTTTTAAAAACGTTTGTATGTACTCTTGTTTATCTTGTTCTGTGTACCTATGTCCTTTTTGTAAGTTTTGTTTTGCCCACATGGGTTGTAAATTTTTATACCAGAATGCCATTTGTTGGTGCATAGGATCGCTAAGGTCCCATGCTGCAATCGGTATTTTATGATCAATGTGCCATCCATATAAAGTGTGGTTGTCCCATGTCATTCCAGGTAAAAATTGTTCTTCGATCCATTGTTTGACAATGTGCATCGGCGCCCCCACTAGCACTTTGGTATGGTCGCTTTTAGTATTATTCTTCAAGGCAGCGTTCATTCGGACTCGCATCCCCGCTACTAGTTTGTGTATTGGGTTTTGTAATCTTTTTCTTGTGTTTGCTGCATTTTGTTTTTTCTTCCTGTTGGTAACGGATCTGGTTTGAACTTTTTTTTTCCTAGGTTTCATGTTCATGGAAACGTATTTGTAACCGTTTTTGATCATGTTTTGTCTGTAGCAGGCGCGACAGTTTGCGGCGAGGTTGTCCCATCTCATGCTTTTTTTCCCGTAATCTGCTAATGGTTTGAACTGGAGGCAATGAATACATCGTTTGCACTCTACGTTATCAATGTGTTTGTGTATATCTTTTTTTTCGCGGGCGCCCTTTCTTTTATACTTTGGACAGCAACTTTTGCATATACCTTTCAATCCATCCCATCTGACGCGATCTTTATAAAAATCATTCAAGCATGTATACGTTTTACATGTTGAACATTGTTTAAAGGACAGTATTCTCTTGGCAGTTGTAATTTGGATATGTGGGTATTTGGGCATGAAACACTTAACGTCTATTGAATCGCATAAGGCCTGTCTTCTCAACGATAATACAATCAGCAACGACTACCAAAGCCATACACGGTAGTATCAATGGGAATGGCATCTGCATAACGAACAGATGGAGGCCGTGCCAATATATTAAAAACATATAACTGAACACGAGTATACTAGGTATTGCTATGAGGCATGTTAGTTTTGGTATGGTATCGTCAAGGAACTTATTCAGAACGTTTGCGGTTGCGCCAAAGGTTTGCGTGGCAATCATGTTAATACACTTAGAATTAGGCGCTTGCGCTTTTATCCATAACTACGGTAAACGACATGTTGGTTTAATTTTTCCTGTTTCGTTTGTTTCTTCTCTATTTCCTCTATTCTAGTAAATAATATATGGTAGGCTTTTATTAATAACACCAAGTTAGACACATGTTTGTTTAATTTTTCCTGTTTCATTTGTTTCTTCTCTATTTCCTCTATTCTAGTAAATAACTCATGGTAACCTTTTATTAATTCTTCTACGTCGGATTCCAGCTGCTCTATACGGGTGCATGGTTCAGCTATGGGAATGACCGTGACAGGTATCGTTGACGGCAAAGTATTTGTTATTGTATTTGCACTGGACATTGGATGTCAAAACACTTAAAATTTTAATTTGAAATTTATTTTTCTTTTTTTATTTGCATCATAATCTACAGGATCGCTTAATGGTGTTATTTTGTAGTTTTCTAAATCATTTAACTTACATTCTTTTGTTATATGTTTGTTTGCTTCTATTTTGTGTGTGAAGTTATTGTTGTAAAAACGAAACGTTTGAGTAATGTCACTCCTATTTTCTTCCTTTAATTGCTTTACTAGCTTTTGAAAGCCTACAACGTCGTTTTGGTCAACTTGAAAATTATTTAACATAAATGCATGTATGTAGCAATTTGATGCAGCGCAATAATCATTTGAAGAAAGAATCACTTCTGCCGTTGTTATGTTTTCGTTTGTTTTTTTAGCTTGCAATAAAAGCGATTTAATTAAATATGCAGTGGCCTTTGTGCAATGACGGTCACCTTTACCAATATTAAAAAAAACATCTTCTAATACAATCTGTTGACTTTTAGGGGTCCATACTGCATATATATTTATTTGTGGTTTTTTGTCCTCGTCGTCCGTTTTCTTGGAATATTGAAGAATTCTTTTTTGGTCAACCCATATTTCCGTAACCCTTGCTTCCTGAGCACCCTCCTCTACAATGGTTTCATCTTCGATTGGCTTACATTGAACAACAAATGTTTTTTCTCCATCGATGAAGGTATACGTAGTCATTTATTATAATATATTTAATGTAAATATACTTTTATTTTATTCATTACACGCACTTAAAATAGGTAACTGCTTTTTAAAAACACTAAATCTTCGCTTTTAATAAGGGTGAGCTCGTCTTTATTTTTTGCGCGCGTGTAGATGATCCCGTCACGCGCATCTGTTCCAGTGTTTGGTCGTATGCCTCTGTTTTTCTCAATCAACGGGGCAACATGTTGTTCTAGCTCCTCGCGTTTCACCATAAGAAAGTGTTTCGACAGCATTTCAAATGCAACATAATCGAGTTTTTTTGAGCGTGCCCATCCAACGTGTCCAGATCTCCCAGTCCACTCCACCCAAATGAGTTTATCTTGTGGCTTCGGATGCCATCGCGCCAATTTTTTACAGGCCTTGACGTCCACGCTTACCTCTTGTTTGTCTTCTTTTCGCTTGACATAACAATCTATGTGATGGATCATGTTTTCTTGTTTGTCGGAAGGCCTCCATTCAATGCCTTGTTGGATGCATTTTTGTTGGAAGAGTTGTTCGGCATCGGATCCCATGCGCTGTGATGAGCCATCTCTATCTCGGAAATGTTTTGGTACGACGGTTTTGATAACACTTGAAGTTGCTTTTTGGGTAAGTTTCATACAGTTACGGTTTCATACAATTATCGGTTCATAGACGAACGCGTTGTGGTGGATGGATATGAAATTCCATTGGTAGAAGATGAATAAAGACATCTTTGACGTAATCTTGTCCGTTTTGATCAAAGTAGCACCTGACTTTTCCATCTTTCCACATCCATTGTCTGGCGTACCTGCACTTTTGAATGGCACCACTGGAGCGTCGGACGGTTCCCATGATGGTCAATGTAGGTTTGTAGAGTAGGTCGATATTATGTTCATCTGCTAGGTTGACATAGGATTTTACGGCGCGTCGAACGCAGTTGAAGTGGTGGCAATATAGGAAAATACCTTTGGGGTAATGATGAAAAACAACAACTTTTTGCAGCGGAGTACATGTGGCTAAGCAGGCCATACATTGGTTGCCGAGAATCATGGTTCTTCTTGGAAATATATATTCGTCTTCTGTCATCGGTTTGTTCCATATGGTTTTGACAAGTTTGTGTGTGTATTTATTTAACGTATTTAACGTGAAATAGTCAGATGCATATGTGATGTAAAATTGCGCAATTGTCAATAGGATGGGATCTGGTATCGCGGAAAATACACTTGGGGTAGTTGCTGCCATATTAAGTTCGGTAGCGGCTGCTCCTCAATTGTGTAAGGTGATGGCTCCAAATAGCACAAAAGATTTAAGTTTTTGGACAATTTTAATACACTTTATAGCAGCAATTCTGTGGGCAGTGTATGGTTTTTTGATTGAATCGTTTATTTTATTTATAGAATGTATCTTGGTGGCGCTGTTGTACGTCCTTATTTTATTGGCTATGTTTCGGGATTGGCGACTTAATCAAGCAGTTCGCGGGCCTTCTGATTTGCCAAATGACTCGATAGTTGAAACGCAGGTTTGAGATCTTTGTGTTTATCTTTCTTTGCATTCGCTGCAAAGTGTTTGTTTTGCATGCTTAAAAAATGTTTTTCTAACAAGGTACTGTAACTAAGTAAATTTAAGATGTTTCTTGTGTATTCATCGGTGGAAACTTTACCTTGCGTCTCTTTCAATAGGAACGATAGATCTCTGATTTTTGCAACCATGTCTTTACTCTTTCTTAAATCGGATTCCATGGTTATGATCTTATTTATAAAGTATTATATATATAATTTCGACGACTACTATATAGGTTCCCAATGTCCGATTCCGAATATTGGTCCGATTTTATTGATGGTTTTGAACCACCGAGTGCAGGTCTCGAAAAAAAACGGAAACCAGAAGAACAAAAACAACAACAATCACAAAAACGCCCAAAGGGAAATAAAAATACTGGTTTGAAAAAAAAAAGTTCCACAACATCAAATCAAGGACAAAAACACCAAAAGAGAAATAACAACAGCACTACTATTTTTCGCTTAGGGCATGTTTCTAAACAAAAAACGTTGGGTATAGAGCAAGACATTTATGCAGATGGATTTGTAATGACATACACCACAAAATCATCGTTTCAGGGCACCACAAAACTCGTATTTCACATTACATTTAGTAAAAAAGGTAACCCAGTTTGTTTTTTTGTGATTAATTACAAGGATACTGTTACGGATAAATGGCTATGGTATAAAAAAAGCGATGTAAAGAAAAAAACAACAACATTGACATTAAAAAACGGCGAAAAAATAAATGTAAACGACTTTGAAAAAATCGATATTGAGACAGATCTTAAAAGACCACCTGAATTCCGAACTAAGAAAAATAAAAATAAAAAGCAATTTGCGCAATTTGAGGATTTACGTCAAAATAAATGGCCAAACATAAGCCAGTATCGAATAGGATACGAAAAAGCCGAAAATGCAACTAATTTTTTGAAAACGTATAAATCATTCATCCCAAGTGTAGACAATATGCCTCAAATTTTAGGATTATTGGTACTAAAGGGTGACAGAAAACCGAAAAATATGATGGCATTGGATGCATACATAAATAATATTACTATTAAACGTAGAATATTAAGCCATGACGAAGAATTTAAAAACAAAATAAAAACAGAAAGAGATGTATTAAAAACACGTAACTATCCATTAGAATCGTAACGTTATTTCTTTATCTAATAAGACATCGTTCAACGAGTCCTTGTACGTGTCGTTGTACGCGCGTCCCATGTTAGCGTTGGACGGTTGCATCGTTCGATCAAGTACAACATAAATAATAAATCCTATCAATGTAACAAATGCTACTATAGCAGCTATGATAGCTATTGTATTGTCACTAGTGCCACCAGCAGCGTTTCCATCTAATCCATTTTGACCGTCTCTGCCATCTAACCCATCTCTACCATCGCTACCGTCTTGACCATCGCTCCCAGCTGTACCTGTTGCTCCATCTTTCCCATGGTTTCCGTCGGCACCAGCAGCACCAGTGGCTCCCTCTTGACCGTGCATCAATTCCCATGAGGTACCGTAAAATCCTGGAACTCCGTTTACACATGTCCCGTTACAATGCAAAAACCAAATATGGGAATGATGTTTGGTAATATCACCATCAACGTACGTCAAGGCGCTGCTCCAGCTACCTTTATATATGGCAGGCCCTTGCGCACCAGCTGTACCATTAAACCCTGCTACACCACGCTCTCCTTGCACCCCTGTAGCCCCACGCTCGCCAGTTGTACCATTAAATCCGCGTTCACCTTGTATTCCAGTGATACCTTGCGCACCTGTTGCCCCACGCTCGCCAGCTGTACCATTAAATCCGCGTTCACCTTGTATTCCAGTGATACCTTGCGCCCCAGTAGCACCACGTTCGCCAGTTGTACCATTAAATCCGCGTTCACCACGTTCACCTTGCGCACCAGTAGCACCATGTTCGCCTGCTATTCCATGAGTACCGTTTAAGCCTTGCTCACCACGTTCACCTTGTGTTCCAGTGATACCTTGCGGGCCTTCTGTTCCTAACAATACCCAATCATTGTTTGGTTGACCAGGTTGACCGTACCTACATGCGTTACCAGGTTCGCATACTAATTGCCACGTTAAAAGTTGACTATTGACCGACCATTTGACCTGATCACCTTCTTGAAAGGTACGCGTTTCATCCCAAAGGCCTTGCCAGCTACCTCTTCCTTGTGAGCCTGTTGCACCGTCTGCACCCGTGGCACCTTGTAATCCTTGGCTACCAATGCTACCTGTAGCACCGCGTACTCCTTGGGCACCAGCTTTGCCTAATTCCACCCATGAATTACCAGCTGTATCAGGACTAGTGGATTGATCGCAAACAAACCCAGTTTGGCAAACCAATTGATACATTGCATCGTCTCCCAATTCATTTGTCCATTTTACTATATCCGACTCTTCGTAAAGTCCGACTTGAGTTTCTTGCCAAACATTTCGATAGACTGCTCTAGCTATACCTGTGGCACCTTGCGCACCAGTGGCGCCTTGTTCACCTTGTAAACCTTGCGCACCAGTGGCACCTTGTAAACCTGTAGCGCCTTCGCCTCGCAAGTTAACCCATAAGGGGTCTTCGCTTGGGACACCAGGATTGCAAGCACCTACTAATGGGCAATGCAATTGATACATTTGTAAATTATTACTTAAACCGTATTTAACTATGGAACCATCGGAATATTGCACGGTGTTACTCCAATATCCTAAATAGACACTAGGCCCTGTAGCGCCTTGTGCACCAGTCGCACCCTGATCTCCTTTTTGTCCTTGTGCGCCAGTAACACCATCGGCACCAGTGGCCCCATCTGCGCCATCCTGTCCAGCCGCTCCTGTTACACCGTCTTTACCGTCAGCTCCATCGGCACCAGTGGTTCCATCCTGTCCGTCAGCTCCATCTTGCCCATCCTGTCCAGCAACACCAGTTTTACCGTCTGCACCATCTTGTCCAGCAGCACCAGTAACACCTTGTTCACCAGTATCGCCCTTTTCACCTTGAGCACCAGTTTTACCGTCTTGTCCAGCTGCTCCATCTTGCCCGTCCTGTCCAACTGCACCAGTTTTACCATCTTGACCGTCTTGACCGTCTTGACCATCTGCTCCTGTTTTTCCGTCAGCTCCATCTTGTCCAGCTACACCAGTTTTACCATCTTGACCGTCTTGTCCATCTTGACCGTTTTGTCCAGCTGTACCAGTTTTTCCATCTTGACCGTCTTGACCATCAGCTCCATCTTGACCAGCTGCACCAGTTTTACCGTCTTGACCATCAGCTCCATCTTGACCAGCTGCACCAGTTTTACCATCTTGACCGTTTTGACCGTCTTGACCAGCTGCACCAGTTTTACCATCTTGTCCGTCTTGACCGTCTTGACCAGCTGCACCAGTTACACCTGCCTCACCCTGATCGCCTTTTGCACCAGTGGCTCCATCTAAACCAGCATCTCCTTGATCACCCTTATCACCTTTGACACCAGTTACACCTGCTTCACCTTGATCGCCTTTTGCACCAGTTACGCCTGCACCTTGTGGACCAGTGACTCCATCCATCGCTTTTAGTCTTTTCCATTGGGTATCCACATCTGGTGTGTTGATTGGATATGTACAACCCAATACGACATCACAATACAAAATATAATGAGATCCCAACCATGATACCATATCCCCACTTATGTAAGGAGGATCAACAGTTGGATTATACATTCCTTTAACAATGGTAGGTCCAGTAGCACCCGTGACACCATCATTACCGTCTTGTCCAGCTACACCTGTGGCACCATCATTCCCGTCTTGACCGTCCTGTCCAGCTGCGCCTGTCTTGCCATCTTGACCGTCCTGTCCATCTGCGCCTGTTTTACCATCTTGCCCATTAATGGATTTCCATTGACTATCTACTCCTGGCATGTTGATTGGGTACGTGCACCCTAATACGATATCACATAATAAATTGTAGTGCATATTATTCCAAACCACCATATCCCCATTTGTGTACACAGGGTCGGCGTTTGGGCTCCACATGCCACGTAATGGGGTCCTGCCCTTTTCTCCTTGCGGACCAGTTGTGCCATCTTCACCGTCAATACCATCTTTACCATCCGTTCCGTTGAATCCACGAAGGCCTTGCGGGCCAGTTATGCCGTCAAGACCAGCTGCTCCAGTTGCTCCGTTGATGGATTTCCATTGCGTATCTACTCCTGGAATGTTGATCGGGTACGTGCATCCTAATACGACATCACATAACAGACTGTAGTGCACATTGTTCCAATACACTATATCCCCGTTCACATATACAGGGTCAGCGTTTGGTATCCACATTCCTCGTATAGGAGTTTTACCTGTTGCGCCTTTTGGTCCAGTAACACCATCCGTACCATTGAATCCCCTTAAACCTTGTGGGCCAGTGACGCCAGCACCTTGCGGACCAGTGACCCCGTCTGTTCCATTAAAACCGCGATCGCCTTTAGCTCCTGTTGCCCCAGTAATACCTTGTTCACCTTGAGCACCAGTGATTCCGTCTGTGCCATTAAAGCCACGTTCGCCTTGGGCTCCAGTAATCCCGTCTGTTCCGTTAAATCCACGATCGCCTTTTTCGCCTTGTACGCCTGTTGCACCAGTAGTCCCGTTATACCCTCTAAATCCTTGGGCTCCAGTGCTGCCAGTGACACCTTTTTCACCAGTATCACCAGTATCACCTTTATCGCCTTTGTCACCAGTTAGGCCTATTGGGGTATAGTCCCCATACCAAACATCGGTGTGCTCTCGAAGACCATTTGGTTGAAAATAGTCCTGCGCGACTGCATCCTGATCCCATGTATTACCATCCGATAGCCATTCGTAATCTGGGGCGCCTGGACACGTTTGCTCGGTATAATTTGGGCACTCAGGGCATAAAATTGGATCACCTGAACCACAGCTAGTGTAGCCAGGTGTAACGGCCGAACTTATTCCTGAATTGGACAGCATACATTTTAATGACGAATGAGACGGATGAAAAGAAAAATAAGAATACATATGTTGTACTGCATAATCTCTACAATCATCCAACGTAGCAGGCCATAACCACGTACCACCATTGCCTTCGCATGAAGATTTTGTGCCTGCTGGGCCGCTGTGAGCAGTAATAGAACAAGTTCCTCCGTAATACAAAGGACTTAACAAAAATCTATCGTCATAACATGTGGCAGAGTATTTTTTGGTGCAGTGACCTGACAGGCATTGTTGTTCTGTAACCACTGCACCTGTAGAACACGGAGCCGTCCAGCTGACGTTATTACAGTCGAATCTTGAACATAAATGCGCGGTCGCTGCATTTACAGGTGATGATTCTTTAGCACAATCTTCTTTTGAGTAAAGAGGATAATAACCATCAATGTATACCGCAACGCATGTGCCTGTTGCTTGTGTGAATGAAATCTGATAAAGCAACAATATGAGAAAAATTATGCCATGCATATAATTGTTGTATTATTAATAAGTATTAAAATAGTATATAGTAAAAAAAACTTCAAGGGTAACCGTTATGGATTTAGACTTATTATTGCTTATACTCGTTGGAGGCATACCAGTGTTAGCCTCGTATTTACACCTATACAACCGAAGCACGGAAGGAAGAATGTTCGCCGAGAAACTTTGGAAACCCTTTGGCGATGGTGCTCTTTTTTATTTGTGGGCCGTTAGCGTAGTGCTCGTAGTTGTTTCATACGCGTTTATCTTTGTACAATTTGCTATCAATGATGTGTTGGAACAGGATTGGCAACGCTCGGTATTGGTCGTGTCGTATACACTCTTTTTGAGCAATGCAGGCCAGTACGTTCATATTGCGATGGCGGATCTTGCATTAGGAAGCAAAAGTTATTATTTACAATACAATTTATATGCGGTAGCAGTGTCTAGTGTAGGATTCTTGGTTGTGGCAATAGCGTTAGCCGATGCGTGGTTGGTTGCCTCGACACTTATTATCTTTGTGCACCACCTAGTACTGGACGCATGGTTTTGGCATAATGGTTTTATGCCTGAATATTCTGTAGTATTAAGTTAATAATTTAGTATGGTTAAAAACGTAGTTTTTTACCTTCTCCTCTAAACTTTCTTTCACTCTTACTCTCTACTGTTCTTAAAATAAAACTGTTATTTTCTTTGTTTTCATCGTATACCTGTATTATTTGATTTAATAGTTTTATTTTTGTTTGCGCTTTTGGCTTTCCATCGGCTAAATCATGCTGATAGTGCTTTAGAATTTCATTCACATGTAAAATATAAATTCGCGTCGGTTCTTCATTGGGTATCATAAGATCAATATAATGGTACTTTGTTACGGGATTAGGATGTGCAAATAAATCGTAATTGTATCTACCAATATTTTCAATTACATTCTTAGGAGGCCTACCCCTTACATGCACATTTGGATATTTGTTTGTATATATAGCAATATCCACATCGTTTGGTTCAAAGTCGTTGCCAACATCTATATTTAGCATCTTGCACATAAAGTAAATTGCCATAGACCCTTTTAAAAAACAGTTTTCTCTTCCATAATCACCTGCAACTTCATTGTAAACATCCAACAATTCTGTTAATTTATCATCCTCGATTGGATTCATCTTTAAGTACATCATTGCTAGATTCGTGATATATAGTATGTTAAAACACTATTTTTTCCTTAAATTTAAGGTTTCAAATAAATCTCTACAATTTGGACAGGACTTATTATAATTGCTCCATTTCTTAATACATTTCGTATGAAAGCTATGACCACACGCTAACTTTTTGCTGCACCGCTCCACACGTATTCCTAATAGGCATATACTACACGTTTCCAATGGTTTCTTTTTTACTGCAACAGGGCTAGAATACTGCGGCATCCTCGAATCCCTAATGTTTGCTCGTCTAGCTAAATACGACTGAGCTTTGGTCATCATGACCATAAACGTAAAAAACCTGAATTCGTAAGCTATTGAGAGTTGGCGTTTGACGATTTTGCCTTTCACGGTATTGTTGGAAGTGAAATGTTCAATGTTAAAAAAATATTTCCCAGCTGCTAAATGATTTTCATGAACGTCCAATATATCATGATTGGGACACAAAAAAACTTTCATATTCAACGGCATTATTTACATGAATTAGCAGAGTTGCATAAAAGTGCGCCAGCGCCTATATACAAGTGTTTCGTAAATAATGTCGATGTGGGATGACTTTGTGGGTGGTCAAATAAGTAACGTGACCGCTTCCACCAATTATGAACAGCAACTGATAGCTACTTACAAAAAACATTGCAAAGGCACGTTTAGCGGGCCTGAACAATACAAAATGATGGAAGGCAGAGTCTACAGTTTAAGTAACGAGTTGACACATTTGTGCACCCCTTTTTGTAAGAACCATCCTACGTGGTGCAATGAAAATTGTTTGACCAATAAAATTACGAATATTTACATCAGCAATTACATGAAAATTCACATTTGTTCAGAAGCATGCGATGGCAAGAAAGAATATTCGGATGGATTTCAAACGTGCACGTTGACAGGACTTCGTTATCAGTGCACGAATTGGGTGAACAGTTATAAGCGGCTCCACGAGTACCATCGAACAAGCTCGACCACGGTGCGAGTGGAAACCACCGTGTTGCAGGAATGTGCAAAAAAAGTCATTCATCGTTTATTGTTTTCAAAGGAGCGACAACGCATTGAACGGAAGAAAATATTTAATTTGAAAAAAGATATTCACAAAACATGGATCAAACACAAGCGCCAATGCGACAAGAAAAAAGACACCATCAATGTCATTGAAATGATTACGATGGCAAGCAACATTATCAAGAAAAAAATATCCAAAAAGTACATTTTACCAGAAAAGGAAACACAAGATCTAATTATTAATTTTTACACGGATCGCGTATGCGAGTTCTATTTGAAACTGAAGACGTTGACCAATTTCACGACATACAACACGCAACAACACGTCGGCGATGCGTTTTGCACTGCCGTTTTATTCATGATGCGAGGCGGATTGCGCATCAATGACTTTGACGTCATTGCCAAAGATTACTTTTTAGACGTCATCCTTCCTGAAGCCAATTGCTTAGATAATTTTTCAATCAATAAAACGCATTTTACCTCGTATCGTAACCATATTAGTGCTGGGATTCGCGATGCTATTCACATCTACTACATCAATCCGAATAAATTGATGTTGTGCTCGTTGCAGGAATAAGGAGTGGTTAAAAACAGAGAGCTCGCTCCGCTTAAAGTTCTAGTTATTGTATATACTATATGATATGTTTGTATAAAATGCTACGACTACTTCTTTTCATCTTGCTCTGGTGTCATGTTACTGCGGAACGCTATGCGTATTTATTTTTTGCCACTTCGAAAGCGCACGTTTGCGCCGTTCGGAGCATGATACATCAAATTAAATACTTGGGAACCAGGGAAGCCGATTTTATTGTTATTTCCGAAGAAGATGCTTATTTTGAAGACGATATTATTGTCGTGGGAATGGACAACCAGATTCTCTCGTCCAACGTAGGCTATTATCGGCACTCGTTTCAGAAATTTCAAGCGTTTAAAATGACACAATACGATCGCATTATTTGGTTGGATGCAGACTCATTACTGATGAAACCAATCGATCATTTGTTTGATCTTCCAACAGTGAGCGTCGCTGCTCCGATTGCCAATTGGGAAAACGAAATGTGCGTAACCAGCGCTTTAATGATAATCACTCCCTCTATTTCTGTCTGGAACACATTAATTTTACCTAATTTGCACAAGTATGTAAATCGTGCAGACATGGACTTACTGAATGAGGCGTATGAGCATCGTATTGGTGATAATCGTATATTACCCGAGATGCTGGTGCTTCCGTCGAAATATTTGACGCTAACGACAGAGTTTACGTATCCAGAACCTTACAATAACGATGAAAAGCTATGGAATGATATCTATATATTCCATTTTTCAGGTGCATTTGGCAAACCATGGAACATTCAATTGCATGACAAAATGAACAAAAATACAAAGAAAATTTACAACATGTATAAACGTTCGTGGGTGTGTTAAATTATCTATAAAATAATCCTAAGATTATAATAAAGCAATGCGTTTGTTCCTCTTTGTATGTGTATTAATAATTTGTATTGTGGTTCTTTTTCTTGTTCAGCAAGAAACGACTAAAGAACATTTGTTTTTTGACTTGCATCACTTAGAATCCGAAAATGTCGATATCGTATTGCATAAACCAACAATTATTGACAATATCTATGATTTTGAAGGCTACAAATACTCGCATTATCTCTCCACGCTAACAATTAACGGTGTTGCACATGTATTTTTTCGACGAATGAACGATACCTTATTGGCTTCGAATCAATCGACTATGTTAATCACTAGCGCGGATGGTGTAACGTTTTCCGAACCTGTGAAAGTGTTTGATACTCACCCACAGTGTCACAATTTTGCACCGTTCCAAGACAATAGTTTATTTGCTATTGGGGGTGGTCACTCTGATGATTTAAATTTATACAGGAGCAAGGATAATGGTCTTTCGTGGGTGTTTGAACGTAAATTGCTGGATGCATGTTTCGGCGAATGTTTGGATACATTGAACGTCGTGGTAGATGGCAACATATATGCTAGGCAATGGGATGGCAGCGAACGAAAAGTTCATTTATACAAGGGTAATCATTATCACTTCAGCAATCATTTATCGATTAGCACATCCCTGAAACAATTGTATACACCAGGTATTTTTAAATATGCATCCGATATGTATGTCGGTGTCCCGTTGTTATTTCAAGGAGAAGGCAATCCAAGTTTCACAAAAGTGATGTACTCCAAAGACGGATTTTATTTCAAGCATTTTGATGAGATTTGGTTTGATGATCCTAATGCAGACGTTGCCAGAAGTGCGTATGTTGCACCTGGAATATTTAAAACAGACAGCACCTGGTACATGTATGGATTGCGTAATTTCGCAACGAACGATATTTCTATGAGTGCCTTGACATTGCGTCCATATGGGCTGACAAGTGCATATTCACACAAAGGGTTTATTAAGGTGAAAATGAATTGCGACGAATGTTATGCAAACATAAAAGGATATCATAATGGTGTATATGTTGATTCCTTAAAATATAAAGTAAAATGCGACACAGGTTACGCAAAAATAGAATTGAATGATACACACCTTTTCAGGGTGTTTTGTGATCAGCCTCAATATACAGTCATACAACATGGAGAGAAGGGGCTCGTCCTATTATTAAGTGCATCGGAAGAAACAGTGTTGGCCGACGAATACTACCAGTCTATCGGTCCATATATGCATGGTTATACAGTAATCACGTACTCGCTGCCTTACGATTCCTCGTTGGAAGAGTGGTCAAAAAGAAGCATGACAGATGTTATTGCTGCCAACAACAAGATGATTGAGATGATCGCAACCGATTATTTGGTTCGTCCGTTGATATTGAGTGGAATTTCAAGGGGTGGATATTTAGCAGCTATGTATCCCCATGCCAATTCTTATTATTTATTTGCACCTGTCATGGATTGGAACCAACTTTCTGAATGGAAAGGAAAAGTGCATCAGAGCCTGCCTCCATTACCAAGTTTTCATCACGACAAAAGTTATTATGTATACAGTTCCACCAACGATGACAGAGTGAATGGGACGTTTGTTATAGAGTATGTACAAAACGAGTGTGGTTGGTGTACGTTAAAAATTGGTAATTCAGGACATAGTGTTCCAATTCCTGTTTTTAAAGATGCGGTTTCTTAATAGTTATTTTACCTTGTAATGTCATGTTTGGGTGTCTGGGAAAGAAATGTTCCTCTGTGCATATCATTCCTAACTCTCCTGCCGATAAATATAAAACGCTATCTTTTAACCATGTCGTAGCACCATTCCAATCATACGGTAAGGGGGTACTATGGATGAAGGTATCATGTTGTGTATCGTACACATACACATTATTAGTGAATAAATAATCGTTTGCAACGTTTACGTTAAGATCTGAATGTGGTAAGTTCATATTTGTTGGAATAGTCACTTCAGTATTGTTTTCAATCTCATAATACCCTGCTCCACCGATTAAAAAAATGAAACCTTCGTAGTAATGTTGAAACATCCAATTTCCAATAACAAGCGGCGTGTCCGAAAGACGTTTCCACGTGTTGCTATCCACGTTGTATTTCCAATTATCAATAATTGTTTTATAAATATTCTGGTTGTTTGAATTGGTTGCGACATCGTAAGATATATGATTTCCAGACACCCCACCCAACACGTATATCTCATTATTCACACAGGTAATGTCGGTAGACCATCGTGGTGTGCCAGGCAAAGTACTTATTTGTGACCAACTGTCAGACGCCACCGTGTATTGAAACAATTTATCACTAACGTAAAACATTCCCGTTTCATTTTGTACCGTGTAGTATCCAGATTCGAGTAAATATATTTTCTTGTTCATGGTGCATATTTGTACAGCTGCTGTATGATTGGTTGGTGTATCTGCAATTCGGTGCCATGTCCCGTTGTATTTGTAAGAGTCTACGTGTGAATATGGACTGGAGTATGAAAAACCACCCATGCAATATACTTGATTATCGATGGTTTCGCACTTGTGACCTTGCCTTCCTAATCCTGGCATATCTTGAACACGATTCCATGTGCGTGACTCAAAGCTGTATAAGTATGTATCTGTGAAAAAATCTTTTGGTTCACAATAATACGGGAACTTGTTACCTCCACAAAATCCACCTGTAGAAAAGAGCTGATGTTTGTACATTGCACCTGCTGCATCTTGGTTTCCACGCGGGTATTCGGTAAAAAGTGTCCATTCAATGTCTACGACGCCTTCTGACGTAGCGTCTGGTTCTGGATCTCCTGTGCCACCGTCTGACATATCGTGCGAAGCTGTTTCTGGATCAAAATATTTCGATTTAGGACAATGCGCATAAGGTGAAGGCTCTGGAGGTTGTAGTTGCCATATTATCAGAATCGTCCCTGCAATAATTATAATCGGCACAAGAAAATAAGCAATGGAAAATTTTGGTTTCGGGGCATTGACTGGTTCGTATTTAATACCTGGATAAATATCAGGTCTCATTTATACTATATAATACTGTAGGTAATTTATATATACAGCAAATGATTCGTGTACTCTTCCTCTTCTGCGTTATTAATCTAGCAACTGCCCACGTCCCTATTTTCCCGATAGCAAGCGGACGTCCAGAGAAAGTGCCTAGCGGTGCCTTTGAAATCAAAGACGTTACTAAAAAATCATGGGGAGTCTACGGAGATTTAACCGAATTAGTCTGGCTGAAAATGGAAGGTGTCAAGGGTGAAGAAATGACAATCTCGTTGCAGCGAAACAAGGTTCCAAACAATTACGATGTCGGTATTTTTGGACCGAACTTGACCACGGTTAGCTGCAATGGGCAATGGTATGGTTGGACACATGGGGTTTGCCAGAGCAACGTCACCAAAGCCATTACGGATTTACCGCAAAACGTCCAAGATCAAATCGCTGCAACTACAGGTATACCCGAATTGCAAATGACACCGCTAATTATTCATGGCGATGCTTGTGAATATGCGGAATTTGAACCGTTTGGGGTTGGTTTGTACTGGCCGTTAGGAGGCTGCAAAGCAACATGGCCTGAATCGGCAATGTATTACGTCGTTTTAACGCCACCCCCAGAGCCTGACTTTGAAGGCAAAGATGTGCATTTCTCGTTGGGAGTTGGCATGGTTGAAGCGTTTACACTAGAAGAATTGATTATGATGAGTTTCTTGACCATGGGAACCTTTATCTGGGGGCAAAGTGCAGGATTGGCGATTACGGTATACATTCTGGTTGGTGTATTTACTTTTTTGTATTACATTTTATATACGAATCTTGGAGATTATAAGGCGTTGGGGGTCCGTGCTGCGTTTGTTAATGTAGGAACCGTGCTTATTTGGGTGGGTGCATCCTTTTACGTGGCCTCTGCTGCAACTTTCTTAGCCCAATTATTATGGTGTTTGGGAGAAAGAGATGAAAATACAGTTATAGGTACAGTTATAGCAGTAACCATTATTGTGCATATTTTAATACCTTTGTTGTTTGGTCTGCTCATATTGCAAACGTATAATGGTGACAGCAGGAGATTTTGGGTGATTCCGTTACTTGTGGGGTTAGTAGGCGCATACGGTCTGTTCTTTGTATGGCAAGGGTATATTTTTGCACCAAGTTTGATCATTTTAGGAGCTATTTTTCACCTATTATCATAATAAGTGTTTTTACAAAGTTTGCAATGACGACCTTTACTACCGATTACGACGCAATCATAACGTTGGCAGATGTACCACACGCCGCTGTTTGTGAAGATGTTGAAAAGCGACACGTACATAAATTATGGGAAGGGTATAATGCAGGAGAATGGATAAAATGGATTCTACAACACAACAATATCAAATGGACAACAATGACATGTGTCCAACCACCAGATTGCACATTTAATTACTACATTACCGAGATTGACGGAATCAAGCATATTTACAGTACTGCTAAAAAAGATGGCAAAATGTGGGCAGTTGCGGAGGATATTGATATGAGTTGGTATAAATAAAGCATATGGTATAACATAAAACATGACGGAATACGAAACGTTGAGAGAAATCAACACATTGACAGAAACCATAAAGGAACAGCAAGCATGGATCCTCTTGGAAGTTGCTTGCATATTGGTTATCCTCGTCGGTATGATGATTATTGGACTATGTATTATTCTTTTCATTAATAAAACCAACGAGAATACCAACAATTTGCTTCAATATTATGTTGAACTGAAAGATGAAGAAGAGAAACGTAAAACGAGTGTATCTATATAGGCACTAGCACTCTAATTTTGATAACATAGCTTTAAACTCCGTTTTCGACAATACCCCATCACCGTTCACATCTGCTGCATCAAATATAGATGCTGTTTTGGTACAATGCCATTTCTCAAACTCCTTTAAATCAATAAAACCATTATTGTCTGTGTCTGCTTTGATAAACTCCTTCATCCATTTACCTAATAACCCGTCACTTGCTTTAAATTCGCTTTGCGAAACAAGCCCATCACCATTTAAGTCTGTCAATTGAAACAGGGATTCGTATTTCGAGCTGTGCCATGCTTTGAACTCTTCTAAATCAATAAAGCCATTCTTATCATCGTCTGCCGCAATGAACTCATTTATCCATTTATTATCCATTTTTGTGCCTTTGGTGCCTATGCCCGTGAATGAATTGTCTTTTGATGTATCAGGCAGTCGAATCAGTCCCTGGTATTCAAATTCTTTCAACAATGCAATCAGAGCATAGCACATATCAAGCGAAGTGTTCATTGAATACTTGTCTTCCGATAAATGCAAATGGCACAATTCGCGCAATGATCGTTTGCCTCTGTTCGTTTCGTGACGAAGCATTGGCAATGTATCCATAAATAGTACATCGGGCATTTCCATGTTTGTTTTCTTGTAGCAGGCCCTCAACACTTTTTCGTCAAAAGACGTACAACGATGAGCAAACAAGTGCGTAATGTGATTTTCACTTAAAAACGTCTTTAATTTACTCAAACAGGCTTTCGTTGAAGGGTACTCGTTTGTCGCTTCCCACCGAATTTTTTTCATCACCGCCTGAGTAGGCTCGATGAACATCCCTGGAAGCTTTTTGTAGGACACGTTGTTTGTAGGATCGATATACGAATTGAACACATTCGTTTGGTTGCGTAGTTCCACGACCGAAAGTTGAAGTGGCAATAAATCATCTATATTTTCAACCAGCATCACGCACGTAGTCACAGAGACGATAGCAATTTTCATTTTTTAAAACACTTAAAGGTGCACTAGTGCCCAAAATTAAGATTAGTTTATATTTTTAATTTTCCAGAATCTACAGGGATCATCGGTAGAGTTTCTTCATCGTAAATTGCTTCATCCTCAATTGCTTTTCTTAGTGGTTGGAACTGACCTTTCTTCTGCTTATTTATTAACTTGTAGTAGACCAAGATAAAGATCAATATTTCTTTAATAATTTGAACTAACACAACAGTAACAATTTGTGTGTTCACAAAGAGTACACTAAGCGTTACGCG
>Ga0209404_10000517_pt1 | contig 29936 bp, 27 predicted proteins | sample TroAtlMetagenome_2_FD_187447 | JGI IMG/M metagenome (GOLD analysis project Ga0209404, IMG submission 187447) | Marine eukaryotic phytoplankton communities from Atlantic Ocean - Tropical Atlantic ANT8 Metagenome (SPAdes) (version 2) | ecosystem: Environmental > Aquatic > Marine > Oceanic...
CGTGTAATATAATTTTGCATAACTACCTCTATACATTTTCTGTAGCTCTAGTGTAGAGAGTATAGAGGCAGTTTTTTAATTTATGGTTCCTATCTTTGCCATTTTTCCAGTGAATGTTTGTGTGCAATTAGTATTCACATGTGAAATCTTAATAGCGTGAAGCAATATGGTGCTCTAGCTGTCACTCATTTCATTTGCTACATCACTAATCAAACGGCGCAACCAAATGTGCCCAGCATCATGATGCAGTAGCGCACTCCACGCCATTTTTAACGCAATAGGGGGAATATCAAACGGTGGTTCTTTCACCACAACGCTAGGATCGTCTTTGAATAACTTTGCCGCTTTGCTTGGTAAGGTGGCTATAAGCTTTTGCGTTTTCGCTATTTGTAATGCGGCGTGGTAATGGCGCGTAAACACTCTAATAGCACGCTGTTTGCCGATTTTGGTTAGCTCAGCGTCTACCCAACCTAGCTTCTGTACTTCCGTTGGGTCAATACCTACACCAACACCAAAGCCGGTTTTACTTACCCAAATATGTTGAGCGTTTAAATAACTGTCTAAGTCGCACTTTGCTACGAGCGGGTGGTCTGAACTCATCACACAGCTAAAGGTATCGTACCAAATCACTTTTTGATGAAAAGACAAGGGCAGCTCTTCAAAGCGGTTAATAGCCATATCGACCTTGCCTTGCTCTACATCATGGAAGGTTACGTCACTAGGGGTGATTAAATCTAATGTGATATTAGGCGCCAGGTCAGCTAACCGACCTACTAGCTCAAGCAATAAAGTGCTTTCAGCATAGTCACTGGTCATGATACGAAAGGTACGTTCGCTAGTCAGCGGATCAAAATCGGTTTCAGGTTGAATTGAACTTTCAAGCCGACTTAGTACGTCACGAATGGTAGGTTGAAGTTCCAATGCTCGTTTTGTTGGCGTCATTCCGTCGCTGGTGCGCACCAATAATGGGTCTTTAAACAAGTCACGTAAACGCTTAAGCCCATTGCTCATTGCAGGTTGCGTAATACTTAGCTGATTGGCCGCTTTTGTTACACTGCCTTCGCGCAGTAAAACATCTAAATATACCAGTAAATTTAAGTCGACCTTCGCTATATTCATTATTGTAATGCTCTTAATAAACTCAATTAGACAGGGCTATTATAAAGCCTTTTTAATCTGCTGTCAGATACGCTTTTGGTCTTACGTTTAAAAAGCGTAAAATGCTTAAGCTACTGAAAAATATATTTAATTATATTTATAGTGCTAATTTGGCCATAACGTCCAAAATTTTGCGACATGGTAAATTCAGATAAATTCGCTGAATAATAAAAAAAGGCACCCGAAGGTGCCTTTGAACAAAGTTGGGATACTTTGTGTTTAAACGTCGAACTGGTTCATGGTGTTATCATCACCAGAAGCTTTAAGTGCACCTTCACCAGAGAAGTACTCTTTGTGTGTATCACCTAAATCTGAACCTGCCATTGCTTGGTGTTTAACGCACGCAAGGCCTTGGCGAATTTCTTTGCGCTGAACACCGCGAACATAAGCCAGCATACCTTCTTCACCAAAGTAGCCTTTAGCCAAGTTGTCAGTAGACAATGCCGTAGTGTGGTAAGTCGGTAGTGTAATAAGGTGATGGAAGATACCCGCTTCACGTGCAGCATCTGCTTGGAAGCTCTTGATTTTTTCATCAGCTGTAGTGGCTAGTTCAGTTGTATCGTACTCTTCGCTCATCAACTTAGCACGATCGTATGCAGAAACATCTTTACCTTCTTCTGCCCAAGTATCAAATACTTGCTGGCGGAAGTTCAGTGTCCAGTTGAATGAAGGAGAGTTGTTATAAACTAATTTCGCGTTTGGCACTTCTTTACGAATGGCATTAACCATTTCAGCAATCTGACCAACGTGAGGCTTTTCAGTTTCAATCCACAACAAGTCTGCGCCGTGTTTAAGTGATGTTATACAGTCTAGTACTACGCGGTCGAAACCAGAGTTGTCTTTAAAGCGGAACAAACCATTAGGTAAGCGCTCAGGCTTCACTAATTGTCCACCTTGCTTCAATACAAGGTCGCCTTCAGATAAGTCGTCAGCACCGTTAACTGGTGTTGTTTTTAAGAATGCGTTGTACTGAGCCGCAAGGTCGCTTTCAGAGGTTGATACGGGGATTTTCTGTGTTAGACCAGCACCTAGTGAATCGGTACGAGCAACAATAACGCCATCATCTACGCCAAGCTCCAAGAATGCATAACGAACCGCATTAATTTTAGCTAGGAAGTCTTCATGTGGAACTGTTACTTTACCATCTTGGTGTCCACACTGCTTTGCATCAGAAACTTGGTTTTCAATTTGAATACAGCAAGCACCGGCTTCAATCATTTGCTTAGCAAGCAAGTAAGTAGCTTCTTCGTTTCCGAAGCCCGCGTCGATATCGGCAATAATCGGTACTACATGTGTTTCGTAGTTATCAATCTGGCTTTGAATAGCAGCTGTATCGCCGCCATTGGCTTTCGCATCATCTAGCTTATGGAACAAGTCGCCTAACTCACGAGCGTCCGCTTGACGCAAGAAAGTGTATAACTCTTCAATGAGTGAAGAAACGGTCGTTTTTTCATGCATTGATTGATCTGGAAGAGGTCCGAATTCAGAGCGAAGGGCGGCTACCATCCAGCCTGAAAGATATAAGTAGCTCTTATCAGTAGTACCTTGGTGTTTTTTCACTGCCAACATTTTCTGTTGACCTACAAAACCGTGCCAGCAACCTAAAGACTGAGTGTATTGAGCCGTGTCAGCATCATAATCTGCCATGTCTTTTCGCATGATAGCAGCAGTGTAACGCGCAATGTCTAACCCAGTCTTGAACCGGTTTTGGATTTTCATTCTAGCAGCGTACTCAGGGCTAATGCCTTCCCAAGCACCTTTTTGTGCTGCTTTTAACGTGGCGAAGTTATCAATATCTGTTTGATACTGCGACATGAGCGTTTCTCCCTACTATAATTGTTTTCAAATGTTGTTTTGAGAATTCGCATTGGTGCGTTCTCTTAAGCTTCCACTTCATCCTAGTGCGGCAATCAAAATAATAAAAGTGTATAATTTGGATTGCCATCATTCATGATGTGAATATTTGAGGTGGTGAGAAGTTTTGAAAAGTATCGAGAGTCGGTACTTACCTAGCATCGATGTTCACTAATATTCGTAAGAACGTGATTTGTGGACTAGCTTTTACTGTGAAGAATAAAAATTAGGCGGGTTATTAGCATAATTGATAATAGGTTTCTGATTGCAGGACGTGTAAATTCTTTTGACACTTGGCTGTATTTCAGCAAATGGCAACAGGCATTCCGAATAATTGATTTAGAGAATTAAAGTGAGTAACGATGAGTAACGGCGTCCTTTCCTCAGTTGATCAGCGCACTAAGCTAGTGGGTGAAAATAGGCTTGAATTGCTGATGTTTCAGTTGGGTTCTCGTCACATCTTTGCTATGAATGTTTTCAAAATCAAAGAAGTTATCAACATTCCTAAATTTAATAGCATGCCTGGTTCTCACCAAAACCTTAAAGGTGTGATGAACTATCGAGGCAGTGCCATTCCTATCATTGATATACGTCAGGCGATTAAAATGCGCGGCGGTTCAATAGGTAGCGATGCACATAACGTTATCATTACAGAGTACAACCGAACTGTTCAGGGTTTCATTATTGGTAAAGTAATGAACATTGTGAATACGTCTTGGGATACTATCCAGCCGCCGCCCAGTGGAATGGGTAAAACTAATTACCTTACTGCCATCACACAAGTTGAAGTACAAGGTAAAAAAGAGATTGTTGAAATTATTGATGTGGAAAAAGTACTTGCCGAGATCATTGATTACGATATCTCTATTTCCGACAAAGTGCTTGATAAAGACATCGTTAATCACTTTAAAGACAAAAAAGTACTGATTGTTGATGATTCAAGCACGGCAAGAAAACAAGTTAGAGACACGCTAGAGCAATTAGGAATAACCATCATTGAGCGAAAAAATGGTGCTGAGGCATTAGCCTTACTTCAAGAATGGGCGGATGCAGGTAAGCGCCCCAGTGATGAAATATTGATGATGTTTACCGATGCTGAAATGCCAGAGATGGATGGCTATAGATTAACATCGGAAGTACGAAATGACCCCAGAATGCAAGATATCTTCATAACGCTAAACACCTCATTAAGCGGCAGCTTTAATGATGCTATGGTTGAAAAGGTAGGCTGCGACCGGTTTATATCCAAATTCCAACCCGATATGCTTGTCGAAGTAGCCCAACAACGACTTCGAGACTTCCTCTCAGAAAATTAGTTATTCCTCAAAAGACATTAACCCCCTGTCTACGCTATTTACCCTTAATACTTTGAGAAAAGGGCAGGTCTGCCTTACACTAACGCCTTCAATAATAAGCATGTTCAACATTCTCGCCATCTTCTGGTGAATATTTTGTGCAATGTGTGAAATGACACAATTCTTAAATGCGACCCATTTAGGATGAGGGTCGTCCGCGCCCTCGTTTTTTGATATATGGCGCTTTTTTAGTTCTCAGGGAAGTTTCATGATTTATAGTAAACGCAAACTATTAACCACCTTAACACTATGCGGCTCGCTTTGTGTATTGTCTGGGTGTGGCTCTACATCAAATGAAAGTGCGCAAAAGACAGTCGCGCAAAACTCAGCACCTAAAAATATTATCATGGTGGTCGCTGATGGAATGGGGCCTGCTTTCACTACGGCTTACCGTAACTATGTTGATGATAAAAATACCCCTGAAGTAGATGCGGTAGTATTCGATGATATTCTGATGGGTAATGCATCCACTTACCCAGCTCCAGTATCAGGTTTTGTAACCGATTCAGCTGCTGCGGCCACCGCATTAGCGTCTGGTGTGAAATCTTATAACGGTGCAGTTGGCGTTGATGTAGATAAAAAGCCGGTTAAATCGGTTATGTATTACGCCAAATTGAAAGGCATGCGGACAGGTTTAGCGGTTACCTCACAAATTGTTCACGCTACGCCAGCGGCTTATATTGCACACAACGAAAGTCGTCAGAACTACAATGCCATCGCCGACGATTTTTTCGATGTGCGCGTAAATGGTGAGCTTGTTGCTGATGTAATGCTAGGTGGCGGTACTGATTATTTTGAACGCGAAGATCGCAATATCATTGGTGAGTTCATCGATGCCGGTTATGAATATACTGATACCTACAACCGTTTAGCTACTGTGCCTAAAGGCAGCAATGTATTGGGCTTATTTGCACCGGTAGCTTTACCTGCCATGCTGGACGACAGCCGCGACAATCGCCTTAAATACTTAACAGAACATGCAATCAAGCACCTAGAAAACGACAATGGGTACTTCTTGTTGATTGAAGCCAGCCAAGTAGACTGGGCGGGTCACGCCAATGATATCGCATCGGCGATGGCTGAAATGCAAGACCTCGCCTACACCATAGAATTCTTAAAGACTTATGTGCAAGCGCACCCAGATACCTTGGTTGTTTTAACGGCTGATCACAGTACTGGCGGTTTAACCATAGGTGCTAGAGGTGACTATAGCTGGAGCCCAGAGTATTTAAATAATCTGCAAGCGTCACTGGGTACTATAGCCAAGAATATGGTTGAGCAAGATAATCCAGGTGAATATGTTGCAACGACTTTTGGTTTTGATGTTACCGATGAAGAAATTGCCACGTTCGACAGCATTGCGCAGCAAGATGTAAAAGCGCGCTTTAATGCCTTGAAAGTATTTTTAGACAATAAAACCAATACAGGCTGGACAACATCAGGTCATACCGGTGTCGATGTAGAAGTATTCGCGTTCGGCGCTGGGCATAGTGATTTTATGGGGCAAATAGACAATACGGATATCGCTAAGAAGATTTTTAACTTCATTGATAAACGTAATACGACTACCCAAGGTATCTCAACAAATGTTGAGTTAATAAAAGCAACTGATAAAAAAGACGCGACCAACACAAGTTGTGACTTTAAAGAAAATTGGCGTTGTGATTAAAAAAATAAAGGAATACTGCGCTAATGCTTGAACTGTTAGAAGCCATTTTTGATGAAGTAAAACCTATGCTAGGAGAGGGGAAAGTCGCAGACTATATTCCTGCGCTAGCCAGTGTAGACCCTCATCAATTTGGCATTGCCATTTGTGATATAGAAGGGCGCATTACATCAATTGGTGATGCCGACGTGCCTTTTTCTATTCAAAGTATATCCAAAGTTTTCAACTTAGTGCTTGCTATGAATCACTATGGCGAAGATATGTGGGAACGGGTGGGCTGTGAACCGTCGGGTCTGCCTTTTAACTCGCTAGTGCAGTTGGAGTATGAAGATGGTATACCACGAAACCCGTTTATTAATGCGGGGGCATTAGTGGTTAGTGACATGACACAGTCTCGTTTCGCCTCACCTCATATTGGTATGCGAGATTTTGTTAGGCGCCTATCCTGCAACGATAATATTTTTGCCAATAAAGTGGTTGCTGACTCTGAATTTGAGCACCGAGCTAGAAATGCAGCAATGGCCTATTTAATGAAAGCCTACAACAATTTCGAAAATGAAGTTGAAGATGTATTGCATAGCTACTTTAACAACTGCGCATTGGAAATGAGTTGTGTTGATTTAGCGCGCGCCACAAACTTTTTAGCTAATAGAGGCTACTCTATTTGTGCCGATGAACAGGTACTAAGCCCAGACCAAAACCGTCAAGTGAACGCATTGTTAGCTACAAGCGGTATGTATGACGAAGCGGGGAGTTTTGCCTTTAAGGTTGGCTTACCGGGGAAAAGCGGGGTTGGCGGGGGAGTGATTGCCGTAGTACCTGGTCGCTTTTCTATTTGTGTGTTCTCTCCTGCGCTAAACGCGGTAGGGAATTCCCATTTAGGTGTTGCTGCGCTTACTTCATTGAGCAAGCGCATTAATTGGTCGGTTTACTGATTAATAAAATCATCCAACTCTTCGCCAGTGATCTTCTTAATCTGGCTGAATAAATACCATAATGCAGTAATAAGCAAAATCATGCTAGGGATAACAATGACTGGGTAGCTCAACGCAGTCATTCGGCCTAGCTCTTCGGTATACGCCGTAGTGCCTGGCTCGCTTACTAAAATCACTTTAGCCAAAATATAGTTTAAGGCGGAAGATAAAAAGAACGAGCTGGCCACAATGTATGAACTTACTGCGACTTTGCGTTTAAACAAAGCCTGTTTGTTTTGTTCATCAAGTACGCGGTTCAAGTGAGGCCAGTTTATAATTTGGTCGTTTAAGATCAGCATTTTGACCAGCGGCTTTTCAGTGTATTGGGTGATTAATACTGCTAAACCAATAGCAGCAGGAATAGCCGCTTCTTTAATGGCAATATACTCGGCAGGTAGTTTTAACAAACTAAAGCCGCCAGTCAGCAATACACTGATAATACCTAAAACAGAAAATCCGTTTACTTTGCCTGATTCTTTTAAATCCCATAGTCCGTAACCTATGGGGAAAGCGAGTGCTGCGACGATACTCCATTCTGGGCCTAAATAGTCTTCAGAGCTAGCATAGCTCATTAACACCACGGGTATAATAATGTTGAAAGCAAGGTTGCCGAAAAAGCCCTGATTTTTTTGCTGAGATTGTACTTCTGCCATAACGCCTTTATCTTTCTCTTATTAGCCGCACTGTTTAATGGACTACAATTATACGGCATCCATTCAGCGTGCCCAGTGCCAAGCGGCAAATAACCCACCTAAAAAGCCAAATAGATGATATTCAAATGAAATAAACCTAGAGGTTGGCAATATACCTACCAACATTCCGCCATAAACGATGGCAACAATAATAGAAATAAGTAGGTATTTGATTTTTTTGCTTTTAAAGCCGGCTAAAACTAAGAAGCCGAAGTAGCCGTAAACCATACCACTTGCGCCAATATGCATAGCGCTACGACCAAAAATCCACACGCCCAGGCCGCCAATAATCAATGCACTTGCGGTGGCGATGAGGAAGGTGCGCTTTCCCCACTGCATGGTAAGCCACATAAACAATAACAAAGGGATAAAGTTAGCCATTAAATGCGACGGCGTACCGTGTAAGAAGGGGGCTGTGAAGATAAAGGGCAAGTGAGACAACGAGCGTGGATATACACCAAACTGATTTAAGCTGTTTCCAGTTACTAAGTTCACTATCTCAATGACAATGAGAAATGCGCCTAAGGTAAGTAACACGCGAAGTTGAAAAGACAGTGGCTTCATAAACAGTATTTTATTCCTTCATTATCACACTTTGTCTAGCGCGGTAGTATTGGTGGCAATTAAGCTCATCAAGCAATAAAGTTTAGTTGCTTGATTACAAGATGATATGGGGTAGATATCGAGACAAGTCTTGCGTAATCGCATTGCTGTCTTCGCGTACCGAAATACCTGCAGGCATGTCATCTACCAACCAACTACCGATGAGTGTATGGTTTCCATCAAACACAGGGAGGGGGTGAAAAGCTTGCACAATAAACCCTTCTTCTCCATACGGGCCAGGACTTAATTCCGATTCCTTTCCATTTTCAATCAATGAAATATTCGCGCCTTCTCTTGAAAATAACGGCTTTTTCACCCACTTTCCACCATGTATCGCATCATGAGGGATATTATGTGGAATATCGTCGGCGAAATAGGCAGGCAGTAAATTAGGATGGCCTTTAAATTTCTGCCACAACAAAGGCAGTAATGCTTTGTTTGAAATAATAGACTTCCACGCAGGCTCTAACCAATTTACTTTCGCATCGGCGAGGGCATTACCGAACTCTTCTCGTAAAATAAACTCCCAAGGATAGAGCTTAAAGCAATCGGTAATGGGGGCATTGGCAAGGTCGGTAAATACGCCAGTATCTGCCAAACCAATATCTTCAATAAAAACAAAGTCGCTTTTAATACCGGCTTCTTGGGCGCAGTCTTGTAAATACTGCACCGTACCGCGATCTTCTTCTGTGTCTTTGCAGCAAGAAAAGTGCATTTGATTCACTTGATAATGCTGGGCTATTTCACCAAAGCGAAACACTAACTTTTCTTGCAAGCTATTAAACTGATCTGCATTTCGTGCTAATACACCCGCATTCACTTGCTGTTCTAACCACAGCCATTGCCAAAAGCCTGACTCGTACAAGCTGGTGGGCGTATCGGCGTTGTTCTCAAGAAGTTTTGCGGGGCCCTTGCCGGAATAAACTAAATCTAGGCGGGAGTACAAGCTAGGGTCGCGGTTGCGCCAACTGTCTTTCACTAAATCCCAGTGGGCTTCAGGAATAGAAAAGCGGGTGAGTAACTGCTCACTATTAACCACATCATCAACCACAGCTAAGCACATTTGATGAAGCTCTGCGGTGGGATCTTCAATGTCTTTTTCAATCTGAGAAAGAGTAAATTGATAGTAGGCGCGCTCATCCCAGTAGGGTTCGCCATACATAGTATGAAAGTGGAACCCAAATTCGCCGGCCAATTGCTGCCAACCTTTGCGTGGCTGGCATGGCATTCTAAACATGGCTTACCCGCCCCAACTTCCTTTGCGTGAGCTACTTCCCCACGACGATTTTGCCCTAACACTGCTACCGAAACCGCCGCGTTTCATGGTGCGGTTTACCGTAGGTTTAGGTTTTAGTGTATCTGAGCCCACTTTGTAATTGCGTTTGCGAATATCACCACTAAAGACGTTACCATCGGCGGTAACCCAACGAGAACGATAAGAAGAGTAGGGGGAATATGAGGTATAGAGCGGCTGTGAATAATAGCGATTTGGTGATAATAACTGGCTCACCATGAAGCCGGCCATGAAGGGCATAAATACACTACCCGAATTGGTATTTACCGTACGACATTGGTTGGCTCCAAATTCGTACTCACAATCGTATTCGCTATTGAAGCGAGGGCTGGTGCGCATCGCTTCTTCTGTCGCGGTTTTATAAGCTGCATCACAGCGTTCTACCGCATCAGGGAAATCTCGCTTACAGTCTTCCAATGAAGTATAAATTTGTGCGTCTTGTTTCTCTTCACCGCAAGCACTCAAAAAAACACTGGCAATACCAATAGCCAGAGGCTTTAACGCGTAACTTTTGCGCATACGAGAAAGGTTGATACCTGAGCTACGTTTACGGCTGGTGGCTACACCTGATTGGCTATCCATCATTTCGTCTTGTTCGGCCTGTGATTTATTAGAATTTGTCATGGATCCCCCTTAATAGGTCATGCATGCCGCATTTAATAAACCCACTGCAATAGACATACTGGCTAGCATTACGCCTGCAGAGACTTCATTTTCGTTAATACGCTGTGCAATCTTAGGCATAAAAGTGAAGCGTAATAATGCAAAGGCTAACGATTGCGCGATAATAGCGACAACAGCCCAAATAATGAAATCGACAATGGCGACTGAGTGAGTCGCTGCGCTAGCAAGTGCAATGGCAAAACCCACAATCGCGCCGCCAAAACCAATGGCAGCTGCTACGTTTTTCTCTTCTTTTACCAGTTTCCACTCATCGTGAGGGGTAACTAAGGCATACACAAGTTTGAAGACGAATAAGAAAACAATTGAGAGGCCGAAATACACCGCAAAGTTATCTAATCCTGCCAATGAGTCCATAATAGTGTCCATAGAACGTCCTTACCTTTTTTATATGTCGGTTAACCGTTTATCGTAATGTCTGCGGGCTCTACATCAAACCCAGTGGAAATAACTAGGCAGCGGTCAAAATTACTTCCCACTATCTTTTCTTCACCCGCCACCAGTAATGACTCCACTCTATCATTTTCTATCTCTCGTTCGTAGAGCATCATAAACTGATCAGTTGTGCTGATATCTTCATCTTCTTCGTAGGTGGTTTCTGTCACTGCCACAGGCGGTGATTCAGCCCCTACCGCTTCCCAAACTCGTTTAAATACTTTGCCATCAAGGGTATAAGTCGGTTGGCTAATCAGGGTATTAACGCATGATTTCCATTGTTGCTCACTGCCAATGGTTTCAGTGCTATAAAAATGCCATAGCTTCACGTCTGTTATATGGTTTTCTGTAAGCCCGCCATCTAACACAACCTGCAGAAAAGCGTCATCATCAGTGTAAAAACGCAGTAAAGTACCGCCTGTATCAAGCGGGGCTTCGCCAACGGCTTGAATAAGTTGTGAACGTGCAGCGCCTTCTATCGTGAGCGATGGCTCTAGTAGCGACAGCTTTAAATTATCTAGCTCGAATGAACCACCTAGGTATAAGCCCATCACTTCTGGGGCTTTAGGTTTCTCGGGCGCTTTTTTCTTAAATAATTTACTAAACACAATACACTCCTGTGCTATTCGGCGTCTAACGATGGCCAGTTAATAGCATTGATACGCCTGTCGGCAATGTAAAATAAGGTATCGCCTGGTGCTAACGTCGACTCTAATGGTGGGTTCACCACCATCTCTTTAACTTGTCCGCCAGGGGCGTAACCAATGAATATGGCATCGTGTCGACGCTTTAAGTTCATAAATAATTTGGCGACTGAAATACTTGGGCTATCGCTAGGAATTTTTACTGAAAATTGGGCTTGGCCTTCATCAACGCTAAGTAAGTCGTGATGCAGCATACTAGAGCCTGGGTCAAACGCTGCTTTGGCTAGCATTTCAACGGCCACACTGGGTGTGCATTCCACTTTCGGGCAATGCTCTTGTAGTAAACCGACTAGGCTATCATCGTTAAAATAAGCCACTTGATGGGCTTGTGGATTTCGCTTTGAACAATACAGTGCGGTGGTCATGGTCACATCGTCTTGCGGATTGTCGATCAAAATAGTTTGCGCTGAATCTATACAGGCTCTGTCCATATCATCATCTTTATTAAACGAGTCTACTTTTACAAACTCAATGATGCCGGGCATGGGGTTGGTAATGTCGGCTTTTACACACAAGACAATGTCAGGCCGCTCGGTCATGTCTTCTCGTTCTTGCAGTAATAAATTGAGCAGCAGCATGGTGCGCTGTTCATTCCAACCAATCACTAAAATATGTTTACTAACGTGAAGGCTTGTCATGCCCATTACCCCTTTTCTCCATTGTCCAGATACCCAAGCTGCAATTCGGCCAATCACCATGGCAAAAATACTGAGTCCTAGCGGTATAACGTAAAATGCAACGATGAGTTTGCCCGCTGATGTGTTGGGCGATAAGTCGCCATAACCAACGGTAGATGCAGTGACTGCTAACCAATAAATAAAGTCTGCTTGTGCAATTAACGCATTTTCATTGGCAGCATATAAAAGCCAATAACTACTGACCCCATAAAAAGCAGTTGCGCCTAAAATGGTGTACCAACGAGACTCGGCGAAATACTGCAACATTATTTTGCGCAGTTTTGTCCATTGAGACATAGCGAGAAACAACCTTTGTTTGTCTTTTCTTAACTGTGCCTTTAAGCGGGGGAGATGTCTATAAAAGACAAAGCGGGAGCCTAAGCTCCCGTTAAATATTACTTTATTTGCCTAAAATACGAGCAAGCTCATCATCGGCTGAGGTTTTGCCCCCTTTAATACCGGCTTCTGAGAGGCGCTTTTCTAAATCGCTGCTCGACTCTTCAGTGGCAAGTTCTTCTGCCGCTTGAAGTTCAGCGTTACGCATCTTCTGCTTATCTTGAATGCGTGAAAGCGATTCCGTTGCGGTTTTCATTTTGCTGTTCGCGCCCATGTGGCGAGATGAAACAGCAACTTGCGCTTTTTGTACACTTTCAGTGGCTTTCACCATATCCACTTGCTGCTCTAAACGGCGCAAGTTCGCTTTTGCTTGTTGGATATTCTGTGCCAATTGCTTCTCTGATTGTTGGAACTGATCAAGATACGCTTGTTCTTGCGCTTGTTCTTCTTTCAATTCAGACACTTTCTGAGCACAATCCAGGGCTAACTGGCGATCGTTATCAATGGCTTTTCGTGCATGCGCTTCATATTCAGCAATGGATGAATTAAAGCTATCTACTTTTTGTTGAGACAACTTACATTTCGCTAAAATCTGCGTTCTTGCATGATCAGATTTACGTAACTCTTCTTTAGCTTCTCTGATTTCTTGCTCCAGAATACGGATAGCTTGGCTATCTACTACCGACTGTGCCGCTTCGTTGGCACCACCCTTTACTGCAGTAACTAATTTTTTCCAAACTGACATTCGCTTCTCCTTCGAAGTAAATATTAACTAAGGTGTGTTTCGTAGGCATCTAAAAATGATGCAACGTTCTGAAACAGTGTTTCTACTTCAATCACAATACTTTCTGATTTCGATTGGGCACTAAGCGCACCAAAGGCAACGTAGTATTCCTCATCGCCAACAGTGGAAATACCAACCGTAGTTAACGGGAACAACATATGGGTAGATAAAATTTCGTGATCTAAAGCCGCTTTGTCTTTCACTTCCGATGAAGCAAACAATAAAGTTTCCACTAAAATTTGCTCGCCGCTAATAGCCAGCCACGCGTCTATACCGTCTTGATTCGCAATGAGTAAACAGTTTTCCTCACGCGTCACCACAAAGTCATCGTGCTCTTTAAACAAAGATTCGATGCTCTCTAGATCCCAACTCATACAGTTCTCCTTTTCGATTGAAGCGATAATGTCGAGTGCCACTGTAACCACAATTTACGCACTCGCCAATATTCTTGACTTGCAGTGTAGACGTATTATGCCATAATCGTCAATAACGAATATGCTTTTAATGTGTAAAAAAGTGTGTTTTTGTAAAATATACGTCACAAATGGGGTGTTTAATTGAGTGCTAAAAATGCATGGCGACAAACCGTAGCGCGACTCGTTAAGTCTGAAATGTCTGTGCGTGGAGTGAAATATCAAGCGCTCAGTCAGCGTTTAGCCGACATTGGTGTAGAACAAAGTGCTGATAATTTAAGAAACAAAGTGAATAAAGGCATTATGGGCGCAGATTTGTTAGTACAAATATTATACGTCCTTAAAGCGCGAGCAGTAGATGCGGCGTTAATAGAAGAAATCTTAACTGATCTTGACGATACAAACAGGTAAAATGCTTCATTACAAAAAGGATATGAAGTGAAACATTCGCTTAAGAAGTCGATACCAATCGACAAGCGAAAAAAAACCCGACAAATGTCGGGTCTAAGATAAGGAATGTTAAGGGAGAACATCATCACTATCTGGGACGAATCTTAACCGTTTAAGGTTTTTTCTTCTATCTTTGTTTGATATTCGACCGTATTGGGTTCCATAAGTAGGTATAGTAAATTATACATGGCTACTTTAGGCTAATAAAAATAACAGGTTGGATGAGTGAGTGAAGTTGTATTTCGGTTGAATTAACCAATGTGCATAAAACTTAAATTTACTTAATATTCAACTTTTGTCTTAATTCTTTAGTTCAATTTTAGCGTTTTAAATAGTAAATATGAAATTATCAGATTATCGCTTCACACTACCAGAAAACCTGATTGCCAAGTACCCAACAGAAAATAGAACGGCAAGCCGTTTACTTCAGTTGAATGGTAAGTCGGGCGCAGTTACTCACGCTATGTTTAACGACATGCTGTCGTTAGTAGACGAGGGTGACCTTCTGGTTTTTAATAACACCCGTGTTATACCTGCGCGGCTGTTAGGCAAGAAAGAAACCGGTGGCCACGTTGAAGTGCTTATTGAACGTATTTTAACCGAGCACACCGCACTTGCGCATGTTCGAGCCAGTAAAGCACCAAAGCCTGGTACCCGTTTGTTGCTAGAAGAGCATGTAAATATCACGGTTGAAGGGCGTGATGATGCTTTGTTCTTGCTGCGCTTCGATCATGAAGAAACGGCACTTTCGCTGCTAGAGCAGTATGGCCATATGCCATTGCCACCCTATATTGACCGCCCTGATGAGTCTACCGACAAAGAACGCTATCAAACGGTTTACAATGAAACGCCAGGCGCCGTTGCAGCGCCAACGGCAGGCTTACACTTTGATGACAATATGCTAGCGGCGTTAAAAGCAAAAGGCGTGAACTTGGCCTTTGTTACCTTGCACGTTGGTGCAGGTACGTTCCAACCTGTAAGGGTGGAAAATATTGAAGAGCATAAAATGCATGCTGAGTATGCCGAGGTATCTCAAGAAGTGGTAGATGCCGTATTGGCAACCAAAGCAAAAGGTAAGCGGGTGATTGCGGTAGGCACTACATCGGTACGCTCATTAGAATCTGCGGCAAAAGCCAGTGTAGAGCGATCAATCGAAAATAATACAGGTGAAAACCCTGTGATTGCTCCGTTTTACTCAGATACTGAAATTTTTATTTATCCGGGTTTTACCTTCAAAGTAGTCGATGCCATGTTTACCAATTTTCATTTGCCCGAATCGACACTAATGATGCTGATAAGTGCTTTTGCTGGTAGAGAAAATGTGATGAATGCTTATCAAGAAGCCATCGAGAACGAGTACAGGTTCTTTAGTTATGGCGACAGTATGTTTATCGAAAAAGCCTAATTGAAAGATAAAGCTTCACGATATTTTAGGGAATAGGGCAGAGGATGACCGCCCTATTTCTTTATCTCAACGATAAACATGCGTATTGGGCATGATCTCAGAAGAATAACTGGTATAATCGCCCACAATTTCGTTTGACCCAGCGCCAGAGCGCGCACCTGATTGGGAACGCTTTACATGCAATTTGAGTTGTTGAAAACCGATGGTAAAGCCAGACGCGGACGTCTGGTTTTTGATCGTGGTGTGGTAGAAACCCCAGCATTTATGCCTGTGGGAACTTACGGCACAGTAAAAGGGATGACCCCTGAAGAATTAGAAGACAGTGGTGCACATATTTGCCTTGGCAATACATTCCACTTGATGCTACGCCCGGGCACAGGCGTTATACGTCAGCATGGCGACCTGCATGATTTTATGCATTGGGATAAGCCTATCCTTACCGATTCAGGCGGCTTCCAAGTATTCAGTCTAGGTGATTTGCGTAAAATCACTGAAGAAGGGGTAACCTTCCGCTCGCCAATTAACGGCGAAAAGATTTTACTTACGCCAGAAAAATCAATGGAAGTGCAACGCGATCTGGGTTCCGACATCGTGATGATTTTCGATGAGTGCACGCCTTTTCCTGCCACTGAGCAAGAAGCGCGCGTTTCTATGGAAATGTCATTACGCTGGGCGAAGCGAAGCAAGGAATCTCATGGCGACAGTCCTGCTGCTTTGTTTGGTATCATCCAAGGTGGCATGTATGAAGGTCTGCGTGATGTATCGCTGGCTGGGCTAGAAGCTATTGGCTTCGATGGTTATGCTATTGGTGGCTTATCGGTTGGTGAGCCTAAAGAAGATATGATCCGCATTATCGACCATACTGCGCCGCAAATTCCAGAAGACAAACCACGCTACTTAATGGGTGTCGGTAAACCAGAAGATATTGTAGAAGCGGTGCGCCGTGGTATCGATATGTTCGATTGTGTTATGCCAACCCGTAATGCAAGAAACGGTCATTTGTTTGTTACCGATGGCGTAGTGAAAATTCGTAATGCGGTCCACCGCAACGATACCTCGCCCCTTGATGAAAATTGTGACTGTTACACTTGTAAAAACTATTCTCGCTCTTATCTACATCATTTAGATAAGTGTAATGAGATTTTGGGTGCGCGTTTAAACACCATCCATAACCTTCGTTACTACCAACGTGTTATGCAAGGCCTTCGCGATGCTATTGAAGCAGACTCGCTGGATGATTTCGTACACACTTTTTATGAACAAAAAAATATGCCGGTTCCGGCACTATAACAACGAAAATAATTGGGGAATTTTATGAGCCTATTTATCTCAAGCGCACACGCGCAAGCTTCTGGTGGCGCTGCACAAGGCGGTGGCATGGAAATGATCATCATGTTGGCCGTATTCGGTTTAATCTTTTACTTCTTACTTTATCGCCCTCAAGCGAAGCGTGTAAAAGAGCATAAAAACTTAGTTACCTCACTGGGTAAAGGCGATGAAGTGCTAACACAAGGTGGCATTGTTGGTCGTATTACCAAAGTGTCTGACGACAAAGATTTCATCGAAATCTCTCTTAACGACACGAACAACATTGTTGTACAGAAGTCGTCTGTAACAGCAGTGTTGCCAAAAGGCACTATGAAGTCGCTGTAATTGACAAACGCCGGGGCCGGGACCTTCCCGGTACTGGCACGAAAGGAACTATCCAGTGCTAAATAAAAATTCAATCTGGAAAGTGCTAAGTACGCTTATTGTCATTGGACTATGCGCACTTTATGCACTTCCCAATATCTACGGTGAAGATCACGCTGTGCAGATTTCTGCAGGCCGTGACGCTGTTGTAACCGAGTCAATGGTAGGCCAAGTTGAGTCTACGTTGGCGGCAAAAGGTATTACTCCTAAGCGCATCGAATTCGAAGATGAGCAGATTCTCGTTCGCATCTCAGATTCAGACACTCAATTAGTTGCCCGTGAAGCATTGGAAGATGCATTAGGTGACGATTATTTTGTGGCAATGAACTTAGCACCTGATACGCCAGAATGGCTTGAAGGGTTAGGTGGCACGCCAATGAAGCTCGGTTTGGATTTACGTGGTGGCGTTCATTTCTTAATGGAAGTGGACATGACCGAAGTGATCACCAAGTCATTGGAAGATGCTGAAAGCGGTTTTCGTACTTCTTTGCGTGAAGAAGGCATTCGTTATCGTGGTGTTACGCAAAAAGAAGATTACGTAGAAATCACCTTCCGTGATGAAGAAACGCTTGATAAAGCAGAGTTTTTCTTACGTAACCAAAATCGCGACCTTACGCTAAGCCAAACTGATGACTTAGTGCTTCGTGCAGTATTTTCTGAAGCTAAACTTCAAGAGATTCGCGAGAACGCGGTTAAGCAAAACATAACGATCATTCGTAACCGGGTTAACCAATTAGGTGTTGCTGAGCCTTTGGTTCAAAAGCAAGGTGCCGACCGTATTGTTGTGCAACTTCCAGGTATTCAAGACACCGCTCGTGCAAAAGAAATTCTAAATGCAACGGCAACGCTAGAATTTAGAATGGTTGATCAGAAAAACGATGTACGTGATGCATTAAATGGCCGCGTACCTGCAGGCTCTCAAGTTATTGAAGACCAGCAAGGCATTCCTCAACTTCTTGAAAAACGCATCATGCTTACGGGTAGTCATATTATCGATGCCAACAGTGGCGTAGATGAGTACGGTTTACCTAACGTTAATATTTCTCTTGATTCAGAGGGCGGCAATAAAATGTCTCGCTCGACCCGCGGCAACATTGGCAAACCAATGGCCACGGTGTTTATTGAATACAAGTCAAATGGCGAGCGTAATAAAGACGACAAGCTTATCTTTGAAAAGCATGAGCAAGTTATCTCTGTTGCCACCATCCGAGCTCAGCTGGGCAGTAAATTTCAAATTACCGGCCTTGATTCTCCAAAAGAAGCCCGCGATTTAGCTTTACTACTTCGCGCCGGTGCATTGATTGCCCCTATTCAAATTGTTGAAGAGCGCACGGTAGGGCCAAGCTTAGGTAAAGAGAATATTGAACTTGGTACGCAAGCTATTGTGTATGGTTTGTTAGCGGTTCTGGTATTTATGCTTATTTACTACAAAGCTTTTGGTATTGTGGCAAACATTGCACTTATCACGAACTTAGTGATGATTGTGGGTATTATGTCGATGATCCCTGGTGCTACGCTAACCTTACCCGGTATGGCAGGTATTGTACTTACCGTTGGTATGGCGGTAGATGCTAACGTGCTTATTTTCGAGCGAATTCGAGAAGAGTTGCGTGATGGAAGAAGCCCTCAACAAGCTATTCATCATGGCTATGACAGCGCGTTCTCTACCATTTTAGATGCTAACATCACCACGTTTATTGCGGGTCTTATTCTGTTCGCTGTAGGAACCGGTCCAATTAAAGGCTTCTCTATTACGCTAATGATTGGTATTGCTACCTCTATGTTTACTGCTATTTTACTGACACGCGTTATCGTTAACGCAGTGTGGGGCGGTCGACGTAATGTACAGAAATTAGCGATATAGGAGCAGGACATGCAATTATTAAAGTTATCTGAAACCATTAATTTCATGCGTCTGCGTGTGCCAGCGATGGTGCTATCTACCATTCTTATTTTAGGCTCGTTCGTCTCTTTAGGCGTGAACAGTCTTAATTGGGGATTAGATTTCACTGGCGGAACGCTAATTGAAGTTGGTTATGAAGATTCGGCAAACCTCGAATCGATTCGTACGTTACTTAACAATGCGGAATTCGAAGATGCTATTGTACAAAACTTTGGCAGCAGCCAAGAGGTGCTTATTCGTATTGCCCCTCGTGACGGTGTTAAAGCCGCCACCATTGGTGAGCAAGTATTAGCAGCGCTACGTGCTGACGGCACTGCGGTTGATATGCGTCGTATTGAGTTCGTAGGGCCAAACGTTGGCGAAGAGCTTACCGAACAGGGCGGCTTAGCCATGTTGGTGGCGCTAATTTGTATATTAGTTTACGTTGCCATGCGTTTTGAATGGCGTTTCGCACTAGGTTCTGTATCGGCTCTTGCTCATGATGTTATTCTGACCTTGGGGTTATTTTCGATACTTCAAATTGAATTTGATTTAACGGTACTCGCAGCGGTATTAGCGGTAATTGGTTACTCGCTTAACGATACCATTGTTGTATCCGATCGTATTCGTGAAAACTTCCGTAAAATTCGCAAAGGCGAGCCTATTGATATTATCAATATCTCGCTTACGCAAACCTTGAACCGTACCATTATTACGTCATTAACCACGGTACTGGTATTGGTTGCACTGTTTTACAAAGGCGGCGCGCTAATTCACGGATTCGCTACTGCATTGTTGTTCGGTGTGGTTGTGGGTACCTACTCTTCAGTTTATATTGCCAGCTCGGTTGCACTAGCACTGGGGATCAGCAAAGAAGATTTGATGCCACCTCAGGTGGAAAAAGAAGGTGCCGATTTAGATCCTATGCCGTAATCATAAACGCTAGGTATTGCCAGACACGAAAAAGCTAGTCAGATTACTGACTAGCTTTTTTTTGCCTTCGGCCTGTTTCCCCCAGATACAAGTTAGTGTTCACTCTTTATCTTCACCAAGAAAATTATCATTAAGTATTACATCCAATTATTTAACGGTAGGCTATAATTTAGTCGTTTCTAACCGGTTATACATAGAATTCCATAACCAATAAATAACACGGTTTGGCGTAGTACGTACTCTTTTCTAATTCTATGACTGCTAATCAGAACACAATGCTTATAGTCTCTTCTTGGTGATTAATGGATGAAAGTTTTAACCGGACTTTTGGTAGCGTTGCTTATCCCATTTGGGGCAGCCTCGCAGTCGATAGATAGTAAACATCTAGCGTTAGACGCACTGATGGATTTAGATGTGCAACTTTCCACCGTTACTCGTCGGTTACGTGTTGCAAAGGAAAATGCTGCATCCATTTATGTTCTTCCTGGCGATGAAATAAAGCGTTCAGGTGTAACCTCTATTCCCCAAGCCCTATCGCTTGTGCCTGGTCTACAGGTGCGAAAAATTGATAACAACAACTGGGCTGTAACATTACGTGCGGTAGCAGGGCGTTTTTCTAGCCGAATGTTAGTGCTTGTCAATGGGCAAAGTATTTATGATGCAGTAGACGGTGGAGTCAACTGGGAAAGCCTCAATACTCCGTTGTATGACATTGAAAGAATTGAAGTAGTTAGAAGTAATGGTGGATTGTCATGGGGAAATAATGCCACTAATGGTGTGGTAAATATTATTACTAAACATAGCGAAGATACCCGTGGTTTACTGAGTACCTTAGAGGTGGGTAGTGAACTGACAAACGCCGCTATTCGCTTTGGTAAAGATCTCGACTCTTTGGGTTCGTTTAGGGTTCATGCTTTTAGTAAAAACCTTCGAGAATCAAACAACGCTCATTTTTCTATTACCCCCAATGATAGTAACCACTCTCAAGGTATTGGTACGCGCTTTGACCTCAACTTGAGTGACAGCGTATTCGTATTAGTGCAAGGTGAGTACCAAAACATCGACATTAGAAATGTCGTGTTGGCTCCCGATTTACTAACAAACGCCACCCAATTTAATGAAGATTCAGAGACAAGAGACTTATTTAATTTTGCGGTTCGACTTGATCACATCATCGATAACAATACCAGCCAAGTTTTCCAGTTAACCTACAACAACGAAGAGTACGATTCATTTTATTTCGAAGATAAACAAGAAGATGTCAGTATTGATTATTTGATAAGCTCACAAATCAATGCATTTCAGTTCGACTTTGGATTAAATTATCGCAATATCGGCTTAACGCTGACAAATAATGACTACCTTACCTCGTTAAATAATCTTGATAGCCTGCAGTATTACAGTGCTTTTTTACAAGCCCAATATGAACACATTCCCAGCCAAGTTAGCGTTAGCTTAGGAAGTAAAGTTGAGCGTAATAGTGCCATAGGTTGGCAGCATCAACCCTCAGCCAAAGTGATGTGGAAGGTGAATGAGGAGTCTACGCTTTGGGGGTCAATATCAAAAGGCAGCCGCTTTCCATCGTTTACTGAAATGGATTTATCTTTCCGCGCTGCAGGTATCCCTTTCGGCAACTTTATATTGGCGCAAATCATTCAAGGCAATAAAGATATACAAGCTGAGCAGTCAGTTTCAAAAGAGGTTGGCTATCGCTACAGCGCCAGTCGATGGGATATCGATTTATCGTTGTTTAAAACCGAAGCTGACAACGTACTCACCACTGACGTTGCGATAAATCCGCCTTCCTTATTCATTCAAACATTTGTCTCTGACGGACGATTGGATACTTACGGTGCAGAGGCCTTTGTAGATTGGCAAGTTGCCTCCTGGGTTAATACTGAACTTACCTATAGTTTTGCCAAAATCGATTATGATCTCTCAGAAAATTTGCAATCACCAACGGGCGAAAATTCAAAGGTTGAACAGTGGTTGTTCAAAACATCTTTGCAGCTTAGTGATGCTCATTCACTCTTTACTACTGCTCGCTGGGAGAGGGGGGACGCTTACAGTACTGACGACTACTATGCGTTAGACGTATCATGGCAATGGCAAATATCGGAGAACTTACAGTTTAGTGCCACCGGAAATAATTTGTTTATTAGTGATAGGGTTGAGTATGCAAATACGCGGCAACTTTTTGTAGTTCCTTCGTTTATTGAACCCTCTTACGTTATCAACCTTAGCTACTTTTTTGAGTAAATATCTATGAAGAATTACATCAAAATAGTACTTATCATTTTTATCATTGCACTGCCATTTAGTGAGTCACATGCACGCTCAAGTAACAGAGAAAATGCGATTAAAGCAGGATTTATCTATAACTTTGCACTTTACAGCTCTGGTGAGTGGTTCGATCCTAACGAAAGTGATGTCTACAGAATATGCAGCAACGATTCTGATTTTGTAAATTCAGCTTTAATTACGCTCGCAAATCAGAAGGTGAAAGGAAAGCCTGTTGTAGCTACTTATATAGATCACCCTGAGTCTGGGTGTCACTCGCTGTTTATCGTAGAGAAAAGTCAGCATAAGCCAGTCTCACTCGATAGTGCTGAGTTCATCAGTACTATGATTATTTCAGAGTCCAAAAATATTGCTCAGTGGTCAGGGCATATAAACTTATTTAAGACGGGCGGAAAAATACGTTTTGAAATAGCCCCGCAAAGGCTCGAGAGAGCAAATATCGTAATGAGTTCAAAGGTAATGAGATTGGGGCGAGTTGTTGACACGCCGCGAGAGCCATGGTGAATATGTTTCTGAAAAAGCGTTCACTATTATTTAGATTGACGGCTATGTTCATGGCAGTAGCGTCATTTTCTACGCTTATCACGTTGCTAGTCATGTCGGTGTATCAAATTAATACGTTGAGTAACGCTGAAGTTCGACGGGTAAATTCACTGGCACAAATACTCGCTCCCAATGTCACGGCATCACTCATTTTTAACGACAAAGAAGCTATTCATGAGCTTATAGAACCACTCGCCTATCAGGACAGTGTGGTCATGGTGAGTGTAATAGATCATCAAGGTGATGTTTTTACATCAATTGATATCGCTGAGAGTGCAGCACGATTAGATAACCAAGCGCTGACTAAAACTGAGACTAGCTTAGAAGCGCATGACTCTCATTATGGCTCACTTATTATCTATACGGATGATAGTTCAGTGAGGAAACATGTTTCATTCTATTTGATGTTTCTAGGTGCCATCTTTATCACTATTATCGTTTTTGGCTTTTTCCTTTCACTTTTCGCTAGTAAGCGTTTTATCTATCCTATTTTGCGCTTGGCGGCAGTGGTTAAAAAGGTGACTCACAGTCATGATTACTCAATAAGAGCGACCTTTAGTTCCTTTGATGAAATAGGGGACTTAACGAAAGGGTTTAATTCGATGTTAGAAACCATTTCCCTTAGAGATAACTTGTTAGAGAGTACGGTTCAGCAACGGACTGGTGAATTAGAAAAGGCCAATATTGAATTAAGAGATCAAGCATACAAAGACAGTTTATCCGGTTTGCCAAATCGGCGTTATATTTATGAATTAATAAACGACGTGAGTAAAAATGTAAAGCCCCATACCTTTACATTGCTGTTCCTTGACTTGGATGGCTTTAAGGAGGTGAATGACACGTTAGGTCATGATTATGGCGATTTGTTAATTGTTGATGCAGCAAAACGTATTCAGGCCATTATTAACAAAGGCGATACCCTTGCGCGATTAGGCGGCGATGAATTCACTATATTCCTGCGCGATGTAGCAGAGCCCAGTGTTATCGAAAGCATTGCGAATCGAATTAGATATGAGTTTAATAAACCCTTCCTGATCCGCGATGAAAGTGTCCATATAACCGCCAGTATTGGCGCGAGTTCTTACCCAGAGTGTGGTCAGTCTGCTGAAGAAATAATGAAAAAAGCCGACTTAGCAATGTATGAGGCAAAATCATCAGGAAGGAATTGCTATCGCTTCTTTCACACTTCAATGTTAGAAAAATTAGAAGCCAAAAAGCTGGTGATAAGCGACTTGCGCCAAGCCTTGAAAAATGACGAACTAGAACTCTTCTATCAACCTATCTACAACATTGAAACACGAAAAATTGATAAAGCAGAAGCGTTAATTCGTTGGCATCATCCAGAGAAGGGGGTAATTTCACCTCAGGACTTTATTCCTATCGCGGAAGAAAATGGCCTAATTGTAGAGCTGGGAAATTGGGTGCTTCAAAATGCGATTGCTAATGTTCAAGCGTTTAGGCAAAGCTTGTGCCCTAACTTTTGCGTAAATATTAATGTTTCTGCCGCGCAATTAAAGCCAGAAGACAACTGGATACCTGAGTTTATCCGTATTCTGGATGACGCTAATTTAGGCGCGAATGCAATAGCAATAGAAATCACTGAAACTGCATTGATGACAGATAGAAAGAAGGTGGTTGAAGACTTACGTTTACTGAAAGAAAAAGGTGTTGAGATCGCTATTGATGACTTTGGAGTAGGGTATTCTTCATTGTCGTATTTGCAACAGCTAAAAATAGATATCATCAAGATAGACAAAAGTTTCGTCCAACAGCTAGGTATTGATTCAGCAGGTACTACACTGTGCAATACCATTGTTCAAATGGCGAAAAATCTAAATATTAAGGTGGTTGCTGAAGGTATCGAGGATGAAGCCCAACTACAGATGTTAACGGAGTTTGGTTGCCATTTTGGTCAAGGATATTTTATCGCTAAACCCGCGCAAGCGAAAAAATTCGAAACGTTTTTTCACGCATTTAAGCCTGCACATATTGCATCAAAAACGGCGCTGAAAGGTGAGGTGTTGTTATAATACGCGCAATTCTCTCGTAATCATTCACGATAGACTGGGCGTTAACCGTGCTTTTAAATCTTCTTTATATCGCCGTGATATAGCTACTTTTGTACCATCCAGTAAGACGGCGGTCCCGTCTCCACTCTCTTCAAATGCGATATTGTTTATAAATGTACATTGAATAGCGTAGGAACGATGAACGCGAATAAAGCCCTTGTCACCTGCGTTCTCACAGAATTGTTTCATGGTATATCGTAAAGGGAATGTTGATTTTAAAGTGTGAAGATTAATATAGTTTCCCGAGGCTTCTATCCAGTATACGTCACTGAGTTTCACCAGAAATTCTCTGTTAAGTTTCTTTACCAACAGGTTGTCGGGCAGGGTTGAGGACAAAGTAGTGCCTCCCGCGCCATGAAGTTGCTCATCCGCATCATGTTCCCGAAGAACTGAAGCTTCTCCGATAAGCCTTCGATAACTGAACATAATGATGTAATAAAAGGTGATAAGGGTGATATAGCCCCATATATCCTTACGGTACTCATAAAAAAATTCGCGGGCTAGCGGCCCGAAATTATATTCTTTATCTGATAGTAAGTAGCAAAGCTCTCTAAATGTTACCATCAATGTTACATGGGCAATAGAAAATAGACTTGCGAAAGCAAAATGCCAGAGTAGCCATATCCTAATTCCAAATGAGTAAGTATCGAGTTTACGAATGGAGAAAATAAGCGGAACGACTAATAAGGCAGTAGCTAATGCGCTGCTATATTCCCACAGATAAGGTTCCCATAACGCAGTGCTGTTGTTTGCGTCTCTTGATAGTTCTGTCCAATCTGATGCGGCATTAATGGAGTTATTCAAAAATAAATAAATCACCAGCAGTACAAAGGCTGCCCATTTATGATATCGCTCTGTATTGCGAAAAAACTGACTGAGTTTTTCGTCACTGCTACCCACCGCTCACCCCCAAATTCTCATTCTTTCGTCACTCTACGCTAGTGCGAGTAAGAAAATCTACGTTATATCAAACGCTATTACTATATTATTGAATAGGACAGACAGTAATGACACAAATAATAAGTAGCAGCGAAGTCACGGGCAACACCACATATAAAAGTCAATCAACCCGGTTTCATGCGCTCGATGCGCTAAGAGTTATCGCATTTGGTGTGTTGATTCTTTATCACATTGGTATGTACTACGTTTTAGAATGGGGATGGCATATCAAAAGTGAACAGCCACAGGCGTGGCTACAAGATGTTATGATTTTAACGAACCAGTGGCGAATGTCGCTGTTGTTTTTGATTTCTTCGATGGTACTTACCGCGCTGTTAACTCGCATTGAGCCTCAACCACTTTTGTTTTTAAAACGGTCTGGGGTGTTGATAGCCCAGCGAACACAGCGATTATTGATTCCGTTGCTGTTTGGCATGTTTGTGATAGTTGCTCCGCAAGTTTATATTGAGTGGACGGTAAATGGGATAATTGATACTAGCTTTACGCAGTTCTATATAGAATACATTAACCCCAATACGCAGTGGCTAGCCGAGCGTCATTCTGACATTGGCTTACTGACATGGAATCATCTTTGGTTTCTACCTTACTTGTGGGTGTATTCAATACTGTTAATTTTGCTGTTTCCGGTGATGGCTCAGTTGCGAAAACTTCAGATTGGAATGATAACCTTCGCGTTTGCATCTTCTACGGCAATGGTAGCGATATGGCTAATGTTACGAAATACGTACCCGACAACACACGACTTGCTTAATGATTGGTACAGCCATGCTAAATACTTTCTCGTTATGATAGTTGGTGCCGTTATCATTTTGCAGCCCAAATTATGGGAAGCGCTAGAGCGTACTCGCTATGTAAGCATGCTGGTCGCGTTGTGCATGTATTCACTTATTATTGCCGATAGGCACGATATGTTGGGGCCTGTTGGCGATTGGATGACTGAGTTCTGGTGGTTCAGAGTGATGGTAGGCTATATTGTCGTGCTTAATCATTGGGCTTGGTTAGCCGCGATACTAGGTTTTGGAAAGCGTTATTTAAGTAAACCCATGGCTTGGGTTAACTACCTTAATAGCGGTGTGCTTCCTTACTACATGATGCACCAAACATTAATTGTGGTTGCCGCGTATGCTCTGCATTCAATAGGCTTTCCAGTAGGAATTCAGTTTGTGCTCATTTTACTGTTTACGTTATTAGGTTGTGCACTCACTTATGAGCTTGCGAAGAGAAACGTGGTGACACGAGTATTGTTTGGTTTGAAAGTAAAGCGTAAGGGCGCTAGCAGAGAGAATGACACAACCAGTCCAGCATCTGCATCATTGATATTTACCAAGCCAGCGACAAAAACATCGCTATAAACAGGCACAAAAAAAGCGGTGTATGAACACCGCTTTTATTTAACCTTTTTTACAGGCAATCAGTCAACAAATTGCCCTATTTAAAAAGACTATTTTAAATGCTTAACTAAGCCTTGAACTACTTTGGCACTACCTGCCACGATTTCGCCGCTATAAAGTGGATCGTTGCCGCCTTTAAAGTCGGTGACTAAGCCGCCAGCTTCACGAACAATAAGTTCTCCAGCTGCGATATCCCACGTTTTAATACCACGTTCCCAGTAGCCATCATGACGACCAGCAGCAACGTATGCTAAATCTAACGCTGCACTACCAGCACGGCGGATGTCGCCACACTCATGGAAAATTTTATTAAGGCTTAGTGCATACTCGCCAAACTTAGCTTTGTTTTTAAACGGCATACCGGTGGCTAGAATAGTCTCGGTTAAATCACGCGGCTTAGACGCACGAATACGATAACCATTTAACTGGGCGCCTTGTCCGCGGCTAGCTGTGAATAATTCGCTACGGATAGGATCAAATACAACAGCTTGGTCTAAACGGCCTTTGTGAAGTAATGCAATAGATACGGCAAAGTGAGGGATGCCTTTAATGAAATTGGTGGTGCCATCTAATGGGTCAATAATCCACTGAAAGTCAGTATCTGCGCCAGCAGTTTCGCCAGACTCTTCGCCCATAAAGCAGTGATTTGGAAATGATTGCTGAATTTTAGCAATAATAGCTTGCTCAGCTTCTTTATCAACTTGGGTGACGTAATCGTTCAAACCTTTTGATTCAGTTGCTACTTCGTTGTGTTTTTCAAAACCACGAACAATAATTGTGCCAGCCGCACGCGCTGCGCGCACCGCAATATTCAGCATAGGATGCATAGATAAACCACCAATTGTAAAAGACCAAAGAACTGACCTTGACCATAGGTTAGCCCAACATGCGTTTTACGCAAGTGACCAACAAGGTAAGGTGTTCAAAACGCGCGCATCTTAACCAGAATGGCGGTGTGATGCAAATGAAATGTGGATGGGCTGCACAAGCATGTGTGATGCTGACAATATTGAGGTATCAATGTAGGGCAGCAGATAGCCATCTATACCGCCATTGTGCTACTATTCCGTTCAATATTGACGAGGCTACAGGTAATAAAAAGCATGCTCGAGAACATCCGTATTATTTTGGTGAGTACATCACACACTGGCAACATTGGCTCCACAGCGCGAGCGATGAAAACCATGGGCTTGAGTAGCCTCTATCTAGTTAATCCTGTACATGAGCCTGATGGTCAAGCAAGTGCTTTGGCTGCTGGGGCGGGGGACGTTTTAGCGAACGCCAAAATAGTTAGCACCTTAGAAGAAGCCGTGTCTGATTGTGGTTTGGTTGTGGGTACATCGGCCCGTTCTAGAACGCACTCATGGCCTATGCTAGGTCCACGTGAATGCGGTGAAAAACTAGTACAAGAAGTAAGTAACTTCCCTGTAGCGCTGGTATTTGGTCGCGAAAATAGTGGGTTAAGCAACGAAGAGTTACAACAATGTCACTTTCATATGTGTATTCCTGCAAACCCCGAATACAGCTCGCTGAACTTAGCCGCTGCGGTACAAACCTTATGCTATGAAATTCGTATGGCGTACTTAAACAAAGAAGCTTTACCTACGGCTGAAGAAGCGTACCCGCTGAATGAAGATTTAGAACGTTTTTATACGCACCTTGAATCAACATTAGAAGGTACGTCTTTCATTCGTAAGAGCCACCCTGGCGTGGTAATGACTAAACTTCGTCGTTTGTTCAATCGCGCTCGTCCTGAATCTCAAGAGCTCAACATATTACGTGGCATCTTGGCGTCTATCGATAAATCGGTCAAAGCGCCATTGCCAGAGCCTGACAACGAAAATGAATCACCTAACTAGGCGAGGCACTCGTGTTCTCTAGAATTAAAGACGACATTCAAGGGGTATTTCATCGCGACCCAGCGGCGCGAAATACCTTTGAAGTGTTAACCAATTACCCAGGTTTGCATGCCGTGTGGCTGCATCGTGTCAGTCACAAATTATGGAAAGCCGACTGGAAATGGTTGGCACGCAGTCTATCCACATTCAATCGGTGGCTAACGGGAATAGAAATTCACCCCGGGGCGACCCTAGGCCGCCGTGTATTTATCGACCATGGCATGGGCGTTGTGATTGGTGAAACAGCAGAAGTGGGCGACGACGTTACTTTGTATCACGGGGTAACATTAGGCGGTACTAGTTGGACGCCGGGGAAACGTCACCCTACATTAGAAAAGGGCGCGGTAGTAGGCGCAGGCGCTAAAGTGCTCGGTCCTATTACCATAGGTGAAAATGCCAAAGTTGGTTCTAATTCGGTAGTAGTAAAAGATATACCTGCAGGCGCCACAGCAGTGGGGATTCCTGGGCGAATTATTATCTCTAAGCAACAAAGTGATGCAGCGCAGATTAACCCCAATCGCCATAAAATTGCGGAAAAATACGGGTTCGATGCTTACGCAGTTGCGCCCGATAATCCAGATCCTGTCGCCAATGCTATGGGGATTATGTTAGAGCACATGCATCAGATGGACACCAAGGTAGAAGAGATGTGCAAAGTGATTCAATCTCTCGGTGGTGACGTTTGTACTGATAACTTGCATAACATATCTGCGCAAGATTTCGCCGATACAGGTATTGAGTTTGCAGACGAGAGTAAAGCTAAAGCTGGCCAAGAGGCATTTGACC
>Ga0209404_10000518_pt1 | contig 29930 bp, 28 predicted proteins | sample TroAtlMetagenome_2_FD_187447 | JGI IMG/M metagenome (GOLD analysis project Ga0209404, IMG submission 187447) | Marine eukaryotic phytoplankton communities from Atlantic Ocean - Tropical Atlantic ANT8 Metagenome (SPAdes) (version 2) | ecosystem: Environmental > Aquatic > Marine > Oceanic...
TCTCCCTTCGGCATGCTAGACGAGGTCGTGAAATCTAAAGAAAACCTTCCGGCTCGACCAGTAGACTTCATGGGCATCCTCTGGGGCGTAATTAGCGTGAAGTGGGACACCCCCCCTATTTGGCCAGTCGCAGTGCCATCGATTCTCGGCTTTTCAATAGCTTGTATAGATGAGATTCTTTCGATTCAAAATCTCTTCGGACAGACTCTACTGCTGCCCATACTGGCACTCACAGCGTCATCGGGCCTAGTCATGTTTCTCCCCGACAGGTATCAATCCAAGTTAGAATGCATTCTAGGGATATGGTCGATGATTCTCCTGGCCACCATACCCCAACTAATTTTCTTCGTATGGTTCGTGCTTGTCATCCTATTCTGGCTGAGTCAGTCCCTCTACATCTGGAAGCGAAACTATCCTACTTTCAGACTTGGGATCTGGCTAGGTGCAGGAGGCATGTCAGGCCTTTACCTCGGCAGTCTTTTTGCCATCAACGTGCTATCCTGAATGGTCCGGCCTTCTTTCGGATCGGACATGGCCGACGAATAGCCCCATGAGGCCGAAAGAGGGTAGGCAAAGGAGTATTCCAGACACGAGCAACGTATCGGAGTCTGGATAATCTGCCAATACTGCGACCTCTGCAATCTCGTTCGAGCCCTGGGCGGACCTCATCAATATTACATCGACATCCAGCAAATTTTCCGGAAGATGCTCGAAAGACCACTCTGAATCGCCCTCTAGAGTTTTAGAGAGCCCATGGGGGAGTGCTGATTCGAAATCTATGAAGCCGCGATCTGCAAGCGGTTCGACAAAGTCTCTGTCGACGAGGAGGATCTGGACAGGAACATCGCCAACATTCGTTACCGTAACAATCGTGGGAGTTGAGAGGCTATGAATTTCCAATGTATCCAATCGTACATCATCGCCCTCCATCCTGAAGTCAGGATGCTCGTTATCTGTACCAGGACCGTTTATCGCGACTGAGATTGCTAGCATTCCGAATATAATTGCGAATACGATGGCTTTGATATGGCGGGGATCGATGAATGTCTGAATGGCCCCCCTGATGCCGGATTCCCTCAACAGGGGCTGTATGTGGATGCAGGTCTTGGAACAAATAACGGCCAATAACAAGCCGGGAACTATGTCAGACACCCAGTGAATTCCAAGATAGAGGATGGAAAAGCTGTATATTGCCACATTGGCCATTATGAATCTGTCAAGGCCCCGGTGGCGCCATGCGGAGATTTCGATACCATTGGCTTTGAGATGTGCCCGGTGTATCAGCAAGAGAGAGATTGGCAGACCAATATGCAGACTTGGAATGCCATTGTCGAAAGGATCGTTATTGGTGAAGAAGGCAATGTTCCAGCTATCGTGGTACATCAGCGCCTCAACGCCCGGAACATAGCTTGATGTCACTTCGACGTTGAAGAAGAGGTAGAATGGAACGGCGAGCAAGTAGATGAACACATAGTTCATGGCCGATAGATCTGCAAGATCCCTGTCTCCAGAAAGAATATGATGAACTGGTGGATACCATATTATGAACAGATAGGCAAATAGATAGTGAAGTGATAGTATCTGTATTATTATCTCACTTTCAATGATTGACTGCACTCCATGTACGAAATTTCCCTCGATCGCATGTATGAAATGCGTATAACCGCCCACCATCTCCTTTAGAGGTTCATTGTGGTGGTCTGTGAATGCCTTGAATCCGAACATCACAGCATAAAGTAAGATGTGCCAATAGTATCTCTGATTCATGATCTCGAGGGGTATTTCACGTAGACTGAGACGGTGATTGGGGTCTTTCCGAGTCCACAACAAATAGAGCGGCGTGGTCAGTGCGAGTAGCAGTCCGATGGAGGTTCCATAGGGTCCGAACGGCCAAATCACGCGAGTGGGGCGGGCGTTCACATCAAGAAGTCAATGCCCGAATTGTGATATCTTGATGCGTGATGAGGGGTGTAGAGTGATCGTGGGAGGTGCGACAGGGATGATCGATGATATGCTAGTAGAAGCAGCAATTCGCTTAAGAGACGATTGTGACGAATATGCAGATAGGATAGTCGAAGATGGTCTTGTGGATTACGTCTACAATCCGCTCAGATATGCATGGGACATCCATGAAACGTATCTTCGCATGGCTGCATGCGGTGCTGCTGGGACCGTTTTGCTAGGAATGAATCCGGGACCTCATGGAATGGGCCAAATGGGGATTCCTTTCGCTGCAACCTCGATGGTTCGTGATGTACTCGGGATATCCTCGATATCTGTTGATCAGCCCAGACGGGTACACCCGAGAAGACCTGTCGAGGGTCTAGGATGGGGGCGGGAGGAAGTATCAGGTACGCGTCTATGGGGTCTTCTGGCAGAAAAATACGGCGATTCCTCGAAGATCTTGTCCAAGGTTTTCTTGGTGAATCACTGCCCACTAATGTTGTTACATGGGGAAAGAGGCACCAATGTGACTCCTGACAAAATAGCGGGGGATACGATGAGGGACCTCCTCCTCCGTTGCGATGAGCATCTCAGAGAAGTTGTTGGAATTCTCAAGGTTAAACGCGTGATCGGGGTTGGGGCCTTCGCCACAAAGAGGGCCAGAGCAGCCCTACTGAACGAAGATGTGGTTATCGATTCATGCTGGCATCCTTCACCTGCATCCCCATTGGCAAATCGGAATGGCGGGGCTGATTGGAGAGAAAATGTCGGAATGGTTCTTCCCGACTGAATTCGGAATATGGTTATACGGTGTAGCGGGATACACCGGGTGATGAGCATCACACTGACACCGCGCAATCTGCTAAGAAATGCCGATATCTACGCCGATAAACCGGCTTTATCCGTCATGTCTGGAAAAGGCGAAGACGGGGAATGGATGTGGGACACCAAGACCTGGAAAGAATTCTCGGACGAGGTCATTGCAATTTCCAAATCCCTAATCTCAATGGGTTTCGAGAAGGGAGACAGGATGAGCATATATGCATACAACCGGCCAGAATGGTACTCATGCTATGGTGCAACCCAGATGACCAATGGTGTTGGTGTGGGAGTGTACCACACATGCTCTCCTGAAGAAGTCGAATGGGTCATAGGAGACTCTGGATCGAAGGTCGTGATTATTGGCGACAACCCGCAATCTGGAGGCGATCCCGAGAAGACGCCAAGTCGACGCTATGCCAGGATTGCTGATACCCTTACCGACGTCGAGTGTATCGTCGTCTTGGATGGCGTAGAATCGATTGATCATGAGAAGGCAGTGTCCTGGGATGAATTCATGGCCATGGGCAAAGACGTGGATGATTCGGAAGTACATGCAAGAATTGATGGTATCGAACCCGACGATTTGGCTGCCTTGATCTACACATCGGGAACTACTGGTAATCCGAAAGGAGTCATGCTAACGCACGATAACTGGGATGCGGAGCTGAGCGAGGTGGATGAGATAATAACATTGAACCAAGGTGAGAACTACGTCTCTTGGCTCCCCCTAGCGCACGTGTTCGGACAGTTGGTGGATAATCACCTCTGGTGCAGATCTGCAATACACATGCATGTCGTAGACAATGCATTGCATGTGGTAGACTACGCCAAGAGGGTTCAACCCCATCTTTTCATCGGCGTGCCAAGAATATATGAGAAGATATACTCAAGTCTATTCTCGAAATTTGGCTCGGGCGCATTGAAGGTTCTGAGTGGACTTCCTGGAATTGGAGGTTTCCTAAAGGGCAAGGCAAGAGAGGCAGTTGGGATGAGCAACGTACGATTCGCAGTTACAGGGGCAGCACCCATCAATCCGGATATTCTCAAATTCTTCCACAAGTTTGGCATCCCGATCTATGAAGGGTATGGGATGACTGAGACGACCGCTGGAGCCACACTTGGCCATGGCAAAGCAAATCGGATCGGCAGCGTAGGAAAGCCGTTTTCAGGGACTGAACTGAAAATTGCCGATGACGGAGAAATATTGTTCCGTGGCCGACACATAATGAAGGGATACTTCGGCAATGAGAAGGCAACTGCAGAGACGATGACCGATGACGGGTGGCTAATGTCCGGCGATATAGGTAAGATAGACGCTGACGGCTTCGTGTACATCACCGGCCGAAAGAAGGAGATCTATGTGAACTCGGGTGGCAAGAATATCGCCCCACTGGTGATAGAGGAGACAATGAAGTCCATCCCTGAAGTATCACAGTGCTTCCTCGTGGGCGATCAGCGGAAGTTCTGCTCTGCACTATTGACGCTTGACATCGGCGCTGTTTTGCGCGACCACCATGGCGTGGACGCGCAGAAAGTTCCTAAGGATCCGGCAAAACAGATTGCTGAGCTTGAGTCTAGAGGCTCCAGTGTCGAGCAAGAGGTTTCGAATCTATTCGCACAAATCGAGAGCAGGGTGATGGAATTGAATTCGCAATTTGCTCCACCTGAGCAGGTTCGTAAATTCACCATTCTGCCAAGAGACTTCTCCGTCGATTACGGAGAGTTGACGCCGACACTCAAGATTCGCAGAAAGCAGATTCGAGAAAACTGGGCATCAGAGATCGAGAGCATGTACTCTGACGCCTGAGTGTGGATGGGTTGACTCCTGAAGCCTGGGCTGCATTGGCCAGCGTATTCATCGTCGGGGCCATGAGCCCTGGCCCTTCTCTGGCAGTGGTCCTCAGAAATACCATGGCAGGCGGCAGGCGGCAAGGTGTTGCAACAGGGATCGGTCATGGCATTGGTTTCGGGGTGTATGCTTTCCTAGCAGCATTGGGAATTGCCACGGCACTTTCGCTGCATGAAAGCACAGAGATAGTCCTGAAATGGGGGGGTACCTTGATCCTGGTATGGCTTGGTGTGACCTTCATCAGACATGCTGCAAAAGGTCCGGTTGAAAATAAGGCAGAAGACGAGCATGGTCCTTCTGACGTGACTGGTTTCCTCCAGGGATTCCTCATAGCACTATTTAATCCAAAAATTCTGGCATGGATGCTGGCCCTCTACGCTCCATTCATAGAATCTGATGTCAGCATGCAAACGCTGGTTGGGATGGGTCTGCTTGGTATGACGATTGATGGCACATGGTATGTGACAGTGGCCACGGTACTGACTCGAGGAGACTCGGTTGAGAAATTGAGATCTAATGCCCACGTCATTGATGGCATAATGGGGCTGCTCATGTTCGTGTTTGCAGGCCTATTGGTAACTGGCACTCTCTGAATGACGCAGACTATCGATGGGCCGATGGGGTCTTGGGCAGGCGCGTGGCCGGAGAGACGTGGCAGAGACGGGCAAGTCGGATGATTCCCCGGGGGGCGATAGCGTCAAATCGCCTATTCGAGTGATAACGGCAGCGGCTATTTTCGATGGTCACGATGCTGCTATCGGGATATTCAGAAGAATCTTCCAATCGATGGGATGTGAGGTTATTCATCTAGGTCACGACAGGAGTGCTGAAGATGTTGCTAAAGCAGCCATTCAGGAAGATGCCCATCTCATAGCGATTACATCCTACCAAGGGGGAGCAGTGGAGATGTTCACCCATACACGACAAATCTTGGATGAGGCTGGATTCAATCATGTTGTACTCGTAGGGGGCGGAGGCGGGACAATTCTGCCCTCCGAGATAAGACATCTTCGAGACTCTGGAATTGCAAGAATATACTCTCCGGACGATGGACGGGAGCTCGGCCTGACTGGAATGGTGGAGGACGCCATGGGGATGGTCTCCGGAGTCGATCTTACCCTTTCGTCTAGATTTGATGGCATACAAGATGTGGATGCCAGGGACCATGGGGGTGTTGCAAAACTGCTTACCCTCGTTGAAAGTGGGGATTCAGAACAACTTGGACGCTATCTAACGAATGATACGAGTGGTTGCCCAGTAATCGGACTCACCGGAACCGGGGGTGCTGGTAAATCTAGCCTGACAGACGAATTGGTCTTGAGAATACACAGGGATAACCCAGAAACAAAAATCGCACTACTCGCAACAGATCCCACCAGAAAAAGAACTGGGGGGGCACTTCTTGGCGATAGGATCAGAATGAACTCTCTACGAAATCCTCTTTCATTCATGAGATCCTTTGCAAGTCGTGACAGCGGCAAGGAGCTCTCTGACGCAGTGAGCAGCGCCATCGAGGTATGCAGATCGGTTGGATTCGATTTGATTATCGTGGAAACCAGCGGTATTGGCCAAGGAGATGATGCGATTGCCTCTGTTGCGGATGTTTCTCTTTATGTTACCACCAGGGAATATGGTGCTCCAAGTCAGTTGGAAAAGCTGGCAGCATTGGATTTTGCAGATCTTGTTGTCCTCAACAAGTTTGATCGCCCGGGTGCAGAAGACGCATTGGTCGAGATTAGAAAACAGGTACGAAGAAATCGAGAAATGTGGGATTCGGATGATGGAGACATACCGGTAGTCCCTACCATAGCAAGCAGATTTGCTGATGCAGGTGTGGACCAACTATGGGAGCGTTTGTCTGAATTATTGAACAATAGGACTGGTTGCTCCTTCATAGCTAGCCCTGCAAAAATGGGCCATGATGGCCTTCCCGACAGAATTCAACCGATTCCTCCCTCCCGACATGGTTACCTGGCTGAGGTGTCCAACTGCATCAGAGCATACCACGAAAAGACGGAGTATGAAGCAAGTTTAGCGTCTACGATACAGAATCTGGAGAAGTCTGCAAATCAAATGGAAGTCGCTGGGCGTGATAGTGTCGCCGCAGAATTGAGAGAGGAAGGGGGCCGTCTACGTGTCGAATTAGGGAGTCGGGCACTTGACGATCTTGCTCATTTTGATTTGATTTCAGAAGCCTACTCGTCAGGAAAGACGAGTTACACAGTCAGAGGGAAGGAGATTGAAGTTGAGACGACGAGGAAGACTTTGTCTGGTTTAGATCTCCCAAGAGTGGCATTACCGAGAACGGAGGACTGGGGCGATCGGCTAAGGTGGATTAGATCTGAAAATATCCCTGGTTCATTCCCTTTTACTGCAGGGGTCTTTCCATTCAAGAGGCAGGATGAGCTTCCAGTGCGCATGTTTGCAGGGGAAGGATCTGCTGAGAGAACGAATGAGAGGTATCACTTCCTCGCTGGCGATCAGCCATTCAACCGTCTCTCTGTTGCTTTTGATTCTCCCAGCCTATACGGCCATGACCCAGTCACTCAACTCGACATATTCGGCAAAGTATGTGAGTCCGGGGTGTCGATAAGCACTGTTGATGAAATGGAGCGGTTGTTCGAGGGTTTCGATCTATGCGCGCCTGAGACAAGCGTCTCTATGACGATAAACGGAAACTACTGGTGGCATCTTGCAGCATTTTTCCGTGTTGCAATACGACAACAAGTTCGTAAATTCGAGGAAGAGAATGGACGGCTCCCCAATGGAGAAGAAGAAGCGGAAATTCGTAAATTCACATTATCTACAGCGAGAGGAACTGTTCAAGCTGATCAGTTGAAAGAAGCCATGGGCCAGAATACTCTCGTGTTCAATCTTGATACTTCATTGAGAATGATGGGTGATGTTGCTGAATTCTATGTTCAGAATGGTGTTCGGAATCACTACTTCGTGAGTATCTCCGGATACCACATTGCAGAGGCTGGTGCTAACCCTATAACCCAGGCTGCTCTAACTCTCGCGAATGGCCTCACTTACGTTGAATTATTCAAGGCCAGAGGTCTTGATCCAAGTAATTTCCTTCGGAATTTCTCGTGGTTCTTCTCGAATGGAATGGATCCCGAGTATGCTGTCATCGGAAGAGTTGCGAGAAGAATATGGTCGATTGCTATGAGGGATCTTTATGGCGTTGATGAGCGAGGTCAGAAGTTGAAGTACCACATTCAATCCTCGGGAAGATCGCTGCATGCTCAAGAGTACACATGGAATGACTACAGGACCACTTTACAGGCGCTTTATGCTCTCGCCGATAATGCCAACTCGCTACATACCAACAGCCGTGACGAGGCCTTTGGGACTCCCACTGAGGAAACGGTGAAGGATGCAGTCGCTATCCAGTTGATATTATCGAGGGAATATGGATGGTTGCAAAATGAGAATCCGCTACAAGGTTCATTCGTTGCCTCCTGGCTGACGCGACATGTAGAGGAGGAGATTCTCCGCATATTCGAGGAGATGCATCGTCGAGGAGGGGTTCTTGGGGCTCTCGAAGTCAACTATCAGCGAAACAGGATACAGGATGAGTCGATGGTTTATGAGCATAGGAAACATACTGGTGAGATTCCAATAATTGGGGTGAATACATTCCAAGATCCGGACGCTGTCAATCTGTCAGCAGATGATGCTGATTCTTTCAACATGGATGTTACTCGCTCGGATGGGGATGAGAAGAAAATGGTTATTGACCGAAATATAGCATTCCGAGAATCTCATCTTTCCGAAGCAGAAAAAGGTATTGAGAGGCTTAAGAAGGTGGCTCGAGAAGGCGGCAATCTGTTCGAAGTTATGATGGATGTTGTTGAGCATTGTACCGTCGGACAGGTCACAGAAGCACTATTCGAAACGGGCGGTCAATTCCGGAGAAACATGTAATTCGGATGGGACGTAAACAGGTATCGGCAGGTTGTGTTATGTCCTCGGCACTTGTCACGGGAGCCTCCAGCGGCATAGGGTTGGAGATCGCTAAGATACTGTCCAAAGATGTCGATCGCCTCGTCATCACAGGTAGGCGTGAAGATCTTCTCAATGAATTGGCGGATGCTCTTTCTGAACATACTGAAGTCGAAGTTGTAGTGGCGGATCTTTCAATATCTTCCGAAGTTGATCGTCTGATCGGTGTTGCTGGTGACATCGATATTCTGGTGAATAATGCCGGATACGGGCTTTACGGCAAAATGATGGAGCAAGACAGCAATGAAATGCTAGGCATCATAGATGTGAATATTCGCGCGCTCACCTCATTGGGGCACCACTATGCTTCATCGATGCAAAGTCAGGGCGGGGGCAGAATACTCAATGTAGCCTCAATAGCAGCTTTTCAACCCGGTCCTGGGATGGCAGTTTACTGTGCTAGTAAGGCATTTGTGCTCTCATTATCTAGAGCGATGAGTGCTGAGTTGAAGAAAACGGGGGTCACGGTAACAGCCCTGTGCCCGGGATATGTGGAAACTGGCTTTCAGAAGGTTTCCGGCATGCGCCTTACAGGTGTCGAAATATGGAGTTCTCTGCCTGTTGACAAAGTAGCCAAGATAGCCGTTAGAGCGATGAGGAAGGGGAGGCGCGAGGTTATTCCGGGTTTTGTCAACTGGTGGGTACCAATCTTGGGAAGAGTGCTGCCCATCAGCATCCAACTGTGGGTTGTAAGGGCTTCATTGATGATGCGATAAGTCATCGCTGGCAACTTGAGCAGGCATATGTTGACCTGCCGGATTGAATATATCTTGAGACTGTGCCTTTGCAATCCCGATTGAGACACTTTTCGCCTTCTCTGCCGTAGACTTGGAAGGATAATGGGAAGTAGCCGAGCGCATTATCGCCGTCAACTCCGCGATAGTCCCTCAATGTCGAACCCCCTGCGTCTATTGCTTCCACCATGACCTGATGTATTGAGTTAACAAGCCTGTGAATACGCTCAGTTGGGCCTTTTATTGAAGAAATAGTTCCCGCTCTCCTTCTAGGGGAGAGGCGTGCTCTACTCAAAGCCTCACAGACGTAGATATTTCCGAGGCCCGCCACGATTCTTTGATCCAACAATGCGGACTTCAAGGGTGCCTTTCTACCAATCAAAGAGCGATTCAGGATATCCGGAGTTAGCGTAGATGGAAGAGGATCAGGGCCCAGTTTGGCTAACATCGGATGATCATCCTCGAAACCAGGCTCTATGAGATCGATGAAACCGAATCTTCTTGGATCGGAGTATACGGCAGTGTAGCCATTTTCAAAGTTGATTATTATCCAATCATGGGGACCTTCACCTGATCCGATTTCACCGCCATGAGCGAATCTTCCAGGTCTTGTTATGACATCGTCTCGGAGGATGGTCCAGCGGCCAGACATCCCAAGGTGACTGAGTAATGTCCATCCGTTATCGAGATCTATCAAGAGGTACTTCGCTCGTCTTCTCAGGGACGATATTGTTCTGCCTTGCAATTGTTCATTCAGATTTCCGGGAATGGGAAATCTGAGATCTCTTCTTCTTTTCTCGGCATTTCGTATATTGAGTCCGAGGAGGGCCTCTTCCAATCCTTGGCGGACGGTCTCGACCTCGGGCAACTCAGGCATGACGTATGAGTCGGGAAAATGGTCATGAGGATGATGGTCATAATCTCCTTACAACTATGACTGAATGCTGTTCCTCGAGACCGCTTAGGTCTATTCGCTCGATTAATTCCAAGTGCTCTGATTGACGGATTTTTGATTCGGCGCCACTAAAGAGTGCCTCGTCGCCTCCCTCGGTCCATCGCTCACTAGCAGCTTTGATGGCAATCATCCCCATGCCTTGCGATTCAAGTAGAACACGGGTTGACTCGATGAACGCTGTAGCTTGATCGGGCATGCTCAAATCTTGGAAAAGCCATTGGGCTCTACTTCTCAAGTATGGTATGATGGAGTGGGGTGTTCGAGCGTTACCGAGAACGGGGACGATGCCAGGTCTTTTTTCAGATAGTGAGATGAAATCCCTCATCATCCTTGGTGAGATGTCAATTGCAACGATTTGTCCGCCATGATGGTTTCCAGCACCACATACATGGTCGTGAAGGTGACTGACCGTTGTACCACTTGAGGCTCCAAGATACACACAATCTGCTCCGGTGGATGGTATCAGTTCCGAGGGATTTGATGTGCAACGGAGTAAAGTTGCTGCAACCTTAGATCTACGAGCGTCCCATCTCCTCCATTCATTTCTTCCATCTCTCTTTCGTCTTTCACCCGCTACTGAAACACCACGTACCGCATTTCTTGTCCACAATGAGCCGCCTTCCCGGCGTATTCCCCACCCTATGGAATGTGATCGGGCCATCAAATAACCTCACTTTCTTCGAGGGGGCGAAGGAAATCTAGAACGGATCTCCTCGGATTTCTTATGAATCTCTGCGATTTCATCATCGGACCACGGAGTCCCATCGAAGTGGTCGATTCGAGATGCTATACTGGCCTTACCGGCCAGAAACCTGGCTATCTTCCCGCGGACCCACCTAGGTGATCGGCTCACTTGAGGCATTGAGAAAATCACTGAGCCGTGCTTTGGAGGCGGTGCTCCTCGGCGATGTGCCGCCATAGCAGCATGTGCACCAAGAACTTGAATAGAACCTGAAGGCATTCTTGCAAGTCTCTCTCTTCCACCTGCTAAAACACATAATTTGGCGGCTCCGAGAGGGCCGACGAGTTTGGATAGAGTTGGAAGATAGTTCGCCGCTAGGGATCGTATCGCTTGTTCGCTTAATTCGAGGCTCTTGGCGATACCGATGCACCTTTCTGCTGATTCCTTCATTGCGCACCACTCCTCTACCCCTGGAGGATGGGGGGGAGGGTCAGTCCCCAAATCGCTTGCTGCAACTTGCAGAGATTCGGAACTTGCAATCGCGGATGGGATCAAATCTCTCTTCGCATCAAGATCAAGGGTAGGGAGTAACAATCCTGCCCATTCAATGCATCTCGACTCGATGGTTGTCCAAGCAGATCGGAGCTCGGTCTGAGAAGAAACCAGCATATCCAACCTCCTGTCTGGATCGCCCGCAGACATCGCGACACCTCGACGTGCGAGGATAGTAGCGGCGCTAGCAACCATCTGCTCTTCCTCGATGGTTACTTCTGGCCAATCAGAAATATCGAGATGTCCGAATGGGTCTAATCGAGCGTCAGGGAATCGCTCGGAGAGGACTCTCGTCTCTTGAGTCATCCTTCCGCGTTGTAGGTCTCCTAGGCGATTAGCGACCTTGGATGAAGACCTTGATGCCGTCCAAACAGCTTCATCTAAGATATTGAGATCTTCATCGATGACCCTAGCAAGCCTCCAGTCGTAGATGATACGCATGGCCTCGCGTAGGGGAGGTCTGACTTCAACGGTATGGGAGAACTTAGAATATGCCAATTGGCCTTCAGAGAGCCCTATGATGGACTCTATCAATGGGAGGATTCAAAAAACCATGTCGCTGACTATCGGCAGTCTACAGTGGTGAGATTATGTTTTGTCCTGAATGCGGCACACTAAGTTTCGTTGATCCTAGTGGCAATATAAGATGTACAAATTACAAATGCGGATATGAAGGGCCCGTGGGTGGAAAAGATGGCTCTGGAAGCATCGTAATAGGCTCTGATGGAAAGGAGATAGATCTTACCAAGACTAAATCATCAACTCAATCGACTGATCTGAAGCATCTGACTGAGGTTCAGGCCCCCGAAGTTGCAAGAGGGACTTTGAGTGTAGGGGACTATCGGTGTCCGAAATGCGATGGTGACCGCATCTTCGTTGAGTTACAACAGACGAGATCTAGCGACGAGCCTGAGACGAAAATATGCACCTGTGAGGGGTGCGGTCATCGATTCAGGGAGTATCAATGAAGCAATGTGGGGCTCTGGGAAGGATGAATAACCTTCGCGGACCATTATTTTGAGGAGTGAGCGTATGCTGAGGGTAACTGCCAAGCAGCAGGTCATGAGAGAAATCGTAGACCTACTTTCAATTCTGGACAATGAAGAGGCGAAATTTCGTTGGGGTGAGAAGGGGCTGGCCTGCTCTTCAGTGGATGTGAGTCATGTTGCAATGCTTGAAATGATGGTCGCAGACGAATGCTTCGAGACTTACGAAGTTGATCCGATTGATGTCGGGATGGATCTTCGTAAATTGGGAGAAGTACTAGCACTAGCTGGGCCGAACGATTTGATTGAATTGGACTACGATGAGACGACAAGTTCCATGATCGTACATGTAAGCGAGGTAAGAAGAACGATCAGGGGGCTTGATACTTCGATGATTGAAGAAGTCAAGCTTCCGAGTCTTGATTTCGATGGGATGAAAGTGGTTATCCCTACAGATAAATTCATTCGATCTTTCAGAGCAGCCAAGTTGGGTGGCGATCTTGTCGATCTTTCTGTTGATGCGAGTCATTTCGCGGTTCGTTCGGGTGAGCCGACTGGTGAATCTGTTGAGACTAAGTTCGAAGCGGGAGAGCTGGGCGAACTATCAGCGAAACAGCCTTCTACGTCGACATATTCAATCAGATTCCCGAACGAGTTGGCTAGGAAAATAAATCCGGGTGCTACGGAATCTCTTGAGATCAAATTCAAGGCGTCATATCCGCTGAAGGTGGATTGGGTAAGTAACGGCGGAGGGGCGAAATGGACTTTCCTTCTAGCTCCCAGAGTGACAAACGAGTGAGAGTTCACTCAAGTTTCCAACCGGACTCTGTCTGAATGTACATTGGTGTCTTTGGACGCCATAGTATAGCAGTGGATAATCCGAAAAATACCCCGCCCATTACCAAATTCAACCATCCTTCAGCAATGTACCCTGGAGAAGCATTGAACCACGCCCATGTGAATGATGGCAGTATTCCCGTTGCAAGGCATATTACGGCCTCCTGCTTCAGAATTCTTGCAGTGTCTCCCGTTCCCGGAAGTCGGATCGGCGTTCCAGAATACTTTGATTCCCTTCGAACTAGACGCAGGGGGTGAGAATCGGCTACTTCGATCGGTCTAGTTGATTCCAAGACACCTCTCTCAGACCAGACCCTTACTCGTCGAGTCCTTATTTCATCATCCTCAGTGTATGGTCTACCATCGCACGGTTTCCCCCAATAATTGCTCGCTGAATCAGCCAAAGTCTCTATTGTGCCTAATTCAGCGTGTATCAGGCCCTGTGCCTTGGAAACCGCCCACTCCGACTCGGATGCTAATTCGGCTTCTCCAGATTTTATCATCTTCGCTGCAATCTTGGAGGGTACAGGATGCTTAGTAATTTCAAATGATTTTGATATCTTTACCTGGTGACGTGGGCCCATACCTCCCCTTAGAATGGAGCGATCATTGGATCCTAGCATGGCTGATCCTGGGTCCACTTGAACCCAATCAAGACCATACATACTCAACTGACCTCTGAATCTAGCTCTCCAGTCTGTATTCTCCATTGGGAGGCATACACGTTGTCAGCCTCAATAAGCGTTTCATGAAGACCTCGTTCTACAATGACGCCATCCACCATAGCGAGAATCTCATCGGCATTCCTGATCGTTGCCAGCCTATGGGCGACTGCTATAGTCATCCTATCTGCATCGTCGGAGGAGAATAATGAATTCTGTATCCTTTGCTCTGTTTCTGCGTCTAATGCAGCGCTTGCTTCATCGAGAATCAACAAATCAGGTTTCGTAAGCAGCGCTCTTGCGAGGCTTATCCTTGCTTTCTGACCACCGGAAAGTTTCACCCCTCTATCGCCGACTTCCGTATCGATGCCCTCTGGCAAGTTCATCACGAATTCTTCAGCTCCGGCTGCGCGCAATGCCTCTTCTATGTCTTCTTCTGAAGCTTCTCTCGCATAGGCGATATTGTCCCTTATAGTCCCGAAGAACAAGAATGGATCTTGGGATACGAATCCGATGCGTGCCCTGATGGAGTCAATCTTCAGATTATTGATATCTACTCCGTTAACCAATATTCTGCCAGACTGAGGCTCGTAGAATCTCTCAATAAGTTTCAGAATTGTGCTCTTACCGGCCCCTGTATGGCCCATTATGCCGATGAAATCGCCCGGCTTGGCCTCAAAGGATATTCCATTGAGTACGTTTGTATCTGACGAAGGGTATTCGAATGTTACATCTTCGAACATAACTGATTTGATGGGGTCTTCCAGAGGAATGGCGTCGGGATGATCCACTATGGAAGGCTCAAGATCGACTATTGCGAAAACTCGTCTTGCGGCTGCTTCGCCACGCTGTATCTGGTTGAGGAGGGCTCCGAGAATGAACAGAGGGAACGTCATGCGAGTGCTGATTAGTAAGAATGTGACATATTCTCCGATGGTGATTTCGCCGGATTCGAGGACCCATCCACCTGCAGTTACTATCAGCCCAAAGGCAATACCAGCTACGAGGTATATCCCTGGAATGAATCGATTGCGGATGAATGAGGCCGAGATGGCTTGATCTCGATATCTTTCGGATTCACTGTTTACTCGGAGTTTCTCGAAATCCTGAGCATTATAAGCTTGCATTACAGTGATTCCTCCAAGTACATTCTCGAGGATTGAAACAATGCTACCGGTACTTTCACGCTGTTTTCTATATCTGCGCTGGACCCTCGTGGCGAACCAAATGACCATTGGAATAATCAAAACCAACGGACTAAACAACATCAAAGTCAGTTTTACAGACATGAATGAGAGCAAGATTGCAGCCATGGCGAATGTGATTGTTATTCTGACAATGCTGGTGCTAGAGTCGGATATCACATCTTCCAGAAGGGAGATATCAGCAGAGAGAACTGACATGAGGTTGCCTGTTTGTCTATCTTCGAAATATGAGGCCTCCATATTGATGAGTGATCGAGCCGCATCCATCCTGATATCGTGCTGAGAGTTGTATGAGGTTGCTTGCCAGAGAAAGTTGCTCGTGCCCTGGAAAACAGCTAGAAGTGCAAAGCACATGAAAATTATAATTCCAAATCCGAGATAGGGAGAATCCCCTATGTAATTCTCCAACCATGACGGGTTGAATGTGCCATTAGCATAGAAATCAGCAGCCCAGCCTATTGTGAGAAACGGGAGTAAGTCCGAAGCTCTTGCACCGGCATTTGCAATAAGCCCGCCGAGAGCAAGTTTCCAGTACCTCATTACATAGGGGAATATTCTCCATATTTTCCGGCCGACTACTTGCTTCTCTTCACCAAGGTCGGAGTTATCAAGACTGATTCCCTTCCGAGCCCCGCCGATGCGGTCTTCAGACCCCCTCTCAGGCTCCGCCATATCCGTCCGTGTCGATAAGGGGTATGTAGTCTTCAGTACGAGTTCTAGAGTGGTGCGCCCGCCGGGATTCGAACCCAGGATATGAGGTTGGAAACCTCAGGTGATAACCAGACTTCACTACAGGCGCTCTGGACCGATCGGGGAGAATGCTCCACTAAATCGATTCGGTCGTATGTATCCGTCGTCGTTATGCACCTTACCACATCTTGAAGCGTTGAGAAGCATGATGTGGAGGCGCAAGATTGGCATCGCGATGATGGTTTTTTTCTTGCCTGTGAATGCTCCATTGTTTGTTCTAGCGACCGAAGCACTAGGGTGGAACATGGATCAACCTGACTGGTTGATTGGTCTGTCTTTTCTCGTTCTTTTCTGCATGGGCGGGGTTCTTGCATTCATGCCGAGGATAAGCATATTTCGTTTATTTCAATCCGGGGACCAGTCATAGATTGACTCGATCCAATCTCGATTTACTCTATGGAGGAGTTCATCGAGAGTCTGTTCCTTTTTGCCCAATCTAATCCACTCATCACAAAACTCCTTAGTTCTACGCGGGACTGTACGTGGGCCCAATACTGCACCAGGGCGACGGGGGTCGTCAAGGTAGTCAGTTTCCATGCCCCAGTAGGCGGCCCCTTCGTTCCATGAATCGATAATCTGAGCGATACTTCCCCGTCCCACGCTGACCGTGCAGGGGAGTTTTGATCTGAATGTGTCAGAAAGATTTGCAGGGGCATAATGGCGAACCGTCTTTTTTCTGCCCAAACCCGATTTTGATCTTATCTCGTCGATACTCCTACAGGTTTCTTCAGCATTATCTTCGACGTGCAGTTGAACAGCCGAGCCGTCCTCTTTGGCCATTTTCAAAACATCGAGTAGCAGATCATTTGCATGTGACCATCTATCTTCTGAGACAGCATAGTGTGGTCTTCCAACCTCCCCGAGGCCGACTGCATCGCGTTCATTCACATGTTCAAGAGCAATCGAAACTGCCTCGATATGAATCTCTGATGCTGCTTGGATGCCTATCTCATCTGCTTGATGATCCCATGCCACGGGATGTGGACCGAGTATGACTCCTACGTCTATATCGACGTTTTTACGGACGTAATCGGCCATTTCAAGTGTTGAAGAATAAGCAGCCCTGTATCCATCTCCATCAAGGGGTAAAGAAGAAAAATCGGGTTTGTGGACCAATAATATCGCGGTTCCTCCAGAGGCCTTGAAGGCCTTGGCTGCCTCGATTCCCTGGCCTGATTTATCCAGATGGATATGATGGTCTACGATTGGACCCTGCCAGGACCATTCTCTGGCAGGGGGTATCACGCGAGCGCTCCTTCTTCCCCAAGGATCTCCAGATATGTATGGATTGCCAATTCGCCGATCCTTCTGGAATTCATCCCGAATACGAATCCTCGCCCACTTGGAAAGAGGATGATTGTGCCTCCAAATCTGGTGGCAGCAATCTCTATTGCGCCCAAGTCATTGTTCATGGATGCCTCATTCAAACGGCTTATCGCCACACTGGAGATGATGGCCCGGCCGGTTCTGAATCCAAGGAGTATGGGACCGGATTCCATCGTGAGTCCTTCTTCCTGGTAACCGAGACGCAGTAATGCTTCTCTTGCCACGAGTTTCGCAACCTCCGGCCTGGCTATGCCATGGACTAGTATCTCCCCTGATTGTTCAAACACCAAGGTGGCTCTAGGATCTGAGCGCTCCAAGACGACTTCATCGCCCACCTGTGAGGCTCCTTTTAGCGAAAGGGCCTCTCTTCGCGATACTAAGTCCCTCGGAGTGAATCTGAAAGTTTGATCTTCAATAGTCACCTCAAGTCGATCAGTGACATCACTCATTCAGACCACCAGCCCATAGTTTCCACATCGGGCCACATAGAAAGCACCTCCGAAATACGCTGCAGCCTTGACTGATGAATGGGGACTAAGATAGTGCTTGCCGGCTCATCAGATCTAATGTGGGCCATTGCGCCTCTGAGTCTGGACATCTGGCGGATATCTCTCTTGAGGTCTAAATCATTCTTCCATGTACGCTGTTCTTCTTTCCACCAAGCTGCTGCGGATGCTGCTGCTGCGCCCATTTCAGAGTCTGCATGCGGGTGCGCGGCTATTTGAGGTATAACTTCCGATCTAGCTTTCCTCCATCTTCTTCCTGTGCCAAGAAGAGAGATCAAGTTGGAGGCTTTAGCAGCCTGATCGGCATGCTCGACCATCAAATCTGCCCAATCCGAATCATCACTTGGAGGCTCTAATGGAAATATCTTTGATGAGGGGTATGAATCTACAAGCCTCATTGGTTCGGGATCTGGAATTGCCACCCTGTTCAAATCAAGAGTCGTGATATCGGCCAGATAACGTCCGAGCGAGGTCCCTGAAGCCATAGCTGCAGCAAGATGCGCACCTGGATTTTTCTGATCTTCTGAGAATTCTTGTTTCCATCTCCAAATATCCTCCGAAGATGCTAGTATCGCTATTGCGCTCCAATCTCCTGTGAGACGTAATTCCACAGGAGATTCGATGCACGGAAGATGTGGCCAGAGGATGTAATTGCCACCATCCGGGTCGGCTAGATGAATTGGTTCCCATGCAAGGTGTGCTCCGCCCATGAGCCCAAGAAAGCAGGGGGTGAAATCAACGCCACGGTCAAATCTGTTTCATTTGGCACATTATGCGGGGTGGATTCAAGAGAGCGGGGCATCCGGCATAGACCATACATGGATGAGAGTGAGAAGTCTGGCCCGGTCATTCAATTGAATGAGGTATTTCCAGGCGACACCAATGCACTGAACACACTATTCGGTGGTCGTTTGATGTCCATTATGGACACCGCCGCAGGTATGGCTGCAAGCAAATTTTGCAGCGAGGACGTGGTCACCATCTCGGTTGATGCTCTGAAATTCAAGAGGCCCGCGTACCAGGGCGATATAATCAGAACTATCGCGAGGGTTGTGTGGACTTCCCCGAGAACCATTGGCGTACACGTCACATCTTGCAGACTTTCTCGAAAGGAGTGGAATCCTGAAGAGATTTGTTCTGGATTCTTTTTCATGGTTGCAGTTGACGGTTCAATGAAACCTACGGAAGTACTCCAATTCACACCGAATGGCGAAGAGGAGAGTCGCCTATACAACATGGCGAGGCAAGCAAGAGACGGCATGAGGGCCGATGGTTCTTGATCCGACCGTCAAAGTAATCACCAGGGGTCATTGATTCATGCCTGTTCTAAACGTGGCTGTACTTGCCACTGAAAGCCTGCTAAGAAGTCTCGGTAAGATTTCTGATTCAAGGGATATTGAGTCTTATGTTTACAAAGAAGGGGAAGGGGAAGAGAGAAGGATCCTCTCGATGATCAGGCCCCTTAAACATCCGGAGAGTCTCCGACCTCTGTTATCAGCATTGAATGTCGCTGAATCTGGAATAATAGAGGTCAGGGAGATCAATGCAGCAGTTGGAGAGGCCATGGTGGCATACTCTTCATCCAAAGTAGACAATGGACACATCATCATCAATCCAAAAGACGGGGATTGGATTGATCCTGAGAAACTATCATTGATTCGAAATCAAGCCGGTCTTGAGTCGTGGAAAATACACGATTCCTTGCCAGACCCGCATGACATCAGATCAGAGCTTCTGAGCAGAGTTGGGGTTGATGCTGGAGAGGAGGATTTTCTTGTCTCCATTGATCAGCACTTTGTCGTACGAGGGATTGGGCTGGTTGGAATTGGATATGTTCGTTCAGGAATAATCCGAAAACATGAGTCCGTTGAAATTTATCCAGGGGGGCATGTGGGGGTGGTACGTTCCCTTCAGGTAATGGATGATGATGTTGACTTCGCAGTAACAGGTGATCGTGTAGGCGTGGCTCTTAGGGGGGTTCAGGATAATATTCTTGACAAGGGCAGTCAGATTGTAAGTGTTGGATCGAAACTTCTGACTCGAATGGAAAAAAGTGAGATTAAAGTCGATGTTTCAGTATTCCAAAGAAATGTCCTGAAAGTTGGAGACATAGTCCACATGTCGTGTGATTTGCAATTCATCGTTGGAAGAGTAGAATCCGTGAGCGGGGGCAGTATGGTAGTTGTGTGGGATAGGCCCGTAGATGTGAGGACATCTTCGAAAAAACCGCCGCTCCTGGTGCAGTTAGATGCAGGGCCGATGAGAATTATTGGATCGGTAACAGATATTCATCCGGCCTGAGGATATTGTCCCTCGTAGGGGTCTGAGATGTCGTTTCCAGCCTAAGAGTATAAATTGTGAAAGTTCTGATGCACCCCCGGGATGTACTCAGCCGAGCCACGGGCTCGAGCAGAGAATAGTGAGTCGGAATGGTTCGACGATCTATCTCTGGTCGGGCTATCAAGACACTTCAGAGCCGTGCTCGATCAGCGTAGGCTACGATTTGAAGATCCTAGAGGCATGGGGACTGCGATAGATCTCGGATCGATAGACGTTCTAAGGCAGACAGATATTCAGAAATTCTCCAGTACTTGGCTCCTACTAGGGTTTGCATTTATCTTCTCGGCATTCAGAATACTCATCGCACCTTACTCGTATATCGCAATTGCAGCAGGTATCGCATCAGTTGGGATTTATACTGCATTCAGACTTCCAGTCTTGGCTATCGACCATTCAAATGGGATGCGTCACCTCATATCTGGTTCGCAAAGTGATCTTCTGTATCTTTATCAGATGCTTAACAGAGTCATGCACGGGGATACAATCAGTGATGCTCGTCGTGATATCAGGAAATCACGGATATACGAAGAGGAGGAGCGAATTGTAAAATCGATGGCCAGTGGAGAGCCTATTCAAACAAACCGTCCACTCATTAGGAATTCGTCCCCAGTGACGGTTCAGAGATCCACCATGGGCCACTCAAGCACAGAGAGCAGCGTGGAAGTTCCTCCTGTGATCTCCTCGGCACCAGCGTCTTCGTCAGTGATTGAATCGGTGCTTCCGTTTGATGCGAGTTTTGGATTTGACGAACAGGGTGATGATGGAGGAATGCAATGGGGGATGTTTGATGATCCTGCGCCTGCCATTGAATCTGTCAAGGGTGCTGTGTCGAGTGAGCCAGCGGCTATGACTGGATGGGGTAGTAGCGATATTTCTCCAGCCGCTAATGAGGCTCCTCCATCGAGTTCAATGATGCTGAGTCGCGCAGTTAGATCATATGAATCAGTAACAATGGGCAGCGATATGCTGCCTGATCCTACAGACGCTGCTGTTAGAGAAGAGTGCCGCCCGGGCATTGTGAAGCAAGCTAGAGCTAAGAAGGCCATGAAGAGTATTGGACCCGGACGTAGTAAGATCTCGTCGATTGTTTCTTCGGATAAGCCTCGTAATCGTAGTTGGGTTGAACGTATGCTAGTTCCCATTCCAAACAGGAGCAGGGGACGAAAGAGTCACGAGGATGAAGTAGAAGGCTTCGATCAGGACTCTAGACTACGGTCTGCACAGAAGCTGAGGTTACGTGCTGATCATCAACATCAGTCCGAGGTCGATCTCGGAAGGGCTCCAACGCGTGTTCATCCTGAAACAAGTGGCCAGAATGCATTGCGAGAAATAGTGATGAAGAAGAGGCTTGGAATCGGCGATATGCCTGTTGAAGAAGATGATTTGCTCCCAAGGTTCAGCGAATTAAGACCCAGCACATACGGCGGAGAAGAAGTTGGAATACCTGGTGTGCGGTATCTCAGATGATACCGGCCATTCTCCGGTAACGATCGAGTCTGGCTCGGTATTTTCCACGTTTCAAGGTTGAAATGGAATCTGATCCAAATGATTCTATGTTGAATGATGCAGTCACTGTAGCATGTATCAACGCTCTACGGATAGATTCGATATCTGAAAGATTTCCTTCATGAGGAACGAGTTGGGCCAAGAACGCACCAGCAAAAACATCGCCACAGCCAGTAGGGTCAACTACCGACTCTGTGGGATAGGCCGGGAGGATGATGAGGCCATCCCTGTGAATACATACGCATCCCGCACTGCCCCTCTTGATAACCAGGCACTGGGGTCCTGAACCAGCTAATTCGCCTCCATCGAGACTCTGGCCCGTCATGATATTTCTTCCCGATTCAAGGAAATTTTGATCACGCCCAATAGCATTGACCTCGTCCTCATTAAAAATGGCGATATCGACTTTCCGAAGAGCCTCGCTTAATCCAGAAAATTCTGAATCGATCCAAAGTTGAAAGGTGTCCAAAGCAGTGATCTTAGAACCTTGGTTAGCATCCAAAACTGCAATCTGCGTGGCAGGACTTGCGGAGGAGCAGAACAAAATTGGAGGGTCTTTCCAAGATTCGGGCAAAATTGGCTTGAAATCTGAAAGGACATTGACCTCTGTTGACACAGTTATGGCATGGTCCATCGAACCCTCGTACCTTCCTGACCAACGAAATGTCATCCCATCTGATTGTTTTACGCCTTCGATATCCAAACCCGCATCAACGATTCTTCGGCGGGACGTCTCGTCAAAATCAGATCCTATAATCGACACTAGGCCAACACTTACTCTTTGCAGCCCTATATCGCGGGCATGGAATGCTGCAGAAAGACCGGAATATGACGCTGATCCGCCTAATATGCTGCTGACCTTTCCGCTGGGGGTCTGTATGTCGTCATATCCGATGCTACCGACAATCACGAGATCCATGCTATCACCTAAAATTATGATCTTCTAGATATGAAATTGTAATTTTCCTATTTACAAAATCGGGCTCTCTGAGTATCTTCCTATGCAATGGAATTAACGTTTCCACTCCATCGAGTACAGTTTCTCTCAACGCTGCATCCAATCTCTCAATGGCCTCTTTTCTATCACTCCCGTGTGCTATAATCTTGGCAAGCAGGGAATCGAAACAAGTTGGCATAGAATATCCAGAACAAGCATGCGAATCTACTCTTATGCCGGGTCCAGAGGGAAGGATACACTCCCATAGCCTCCCTGGCGCAGGTGTGAAATCTTCAGGTCTCTCGGCGTTTATTCTAGCTTGTATTGCATGGCCTCGCAAGCGTATATCTTCTTGGCTTACTGGAAGGGATTCTCCTGCAGCGACCCTAATCCCCAATGATACTAGGTCGAATCCTGTCAGAGCCTCTGTGACCGTGTGCTCAACCTGGACTCTTGGATTGACTTCCAAGAAGTAGAATTCTCCTTTAGCATCCCTCAAGAATTCGAATGTCGCAAGGCCGCGGTATCCTACTGCCTTCGCACCTTCGACGACTTTGGATCCGATTCTTTCTCTAGTCTCATCATCCAGCCATGGTCCCTCTTCCAGTATCTTCTGATGGCGCCTCTGTATGGAACAAAAGCGCTCGCCGAAATGGACTGCATCTTTCCCATCGCCAAGAACCTGGAATTCAATGTGCTGTGCTTCCTCTATGTACTTCTCAACAAAAACTCTGCCATCTCCAAAGGCTGATGAGGCCCTACTCGAACACAGACGGAATGCAGAGTCGAACTCGTCTTCACTGCGTACTATTTGCATCCCTATGCCTCCGCCTCCAGCAGCGGCTTTGATGATGACTGGATAGCCAATCTCTACTGCAAGGGCCATGGCACTCTCAGAGCTCTCTATCGGATCTTCTGACCCCCGTGCAACAGGGAGGCCTGCAGCAGTCATCGCAGAACGAGCCTGTATCTTATCTCCAAGAAGTTCGAGGATTTCTGGAGAAGGGCCGATGAAGGTGATTCCTTCTTCAGCGAGTCTTCGGGCCAGATTGGGATTTTCCGCAAGAAAACCATAACCTGGGTGGACTGCATCAGCTCCGACATTTTTTGCAGCGTCTACAACTGCTTCAACATCGAGATAACTCGCAAGAGGATCATCGCGATAGATCTGTACTGCCGAATCAGACCAGCGAACAGGCAGGCTCGTTCTATCCTCTCTTCCATGTATTATTGAGGCTTCAATGCCAAGTGTTCTGAGGGACCTCATTATCCTCAATGCGATTTCACCGCGATTTGCGATGAGCACTCGTGAGAATCCCATTGACTCTACGACAGGTGGACAACGTTTGAGTTCATCTGAAATTATCAGTCCTCAATATACGTCTCTGAGATATCTCTTCTCAGTCCTCATCATTCGGTTTTCAACGAATTCATGAGCGTCTTCTTCAGACATGCCCCCGTGTTCGCCGCAAATTCCTATGAGCGTCTTGTGAACGTCTTTTGCCATTCTAGACTTATCTCCGCAGACGTAGAAATAAGCACCGCCATCTATCCATGCCCATATTTCTTCGCCGTGTTTTTTCATAAGATGCTGAACATACACTTTCTCCGAGCCATCTCTGGACCAGGCCAGGTCATGTTTGGTCAGAATCCCCCTCTCCTTCCAATCATCCATTTCTTCCTTGTAGTAATTTTCACCAGACTCTGTCCAATCGCCAAAGAATAGCCAATTTCTTCCAGTTGCCCCGTCGATGTCCCTCTGCTGCAAGAAGGCTCTGAATGGTGCTATTCCTGTTCCTGGGCCTACCATGATTATGTCTGTACTGAGATCTTTTGGCAGAATGAAGGATCGAGTGGGGGACATGAAGATTCCAATATCAGTCTCTGCTACCTTGCAGCGATCTGCGAGAAAGCCCGTAGCCAATCCGGTTCTATCCCTGTCATGATGGGTGTATCGGACGATTCCCACAGTAAGATGGACAGTCCCTGGCTCGTAATCAGGGCTACTCGCAATAGAATACAGTCTCGGCTTAAGTCGATCCATTCCATCCACAAGTTGCTGGGGAGTTGATATTATGTGTCCAAAATCAGAGATTGCATCGATGTAGTCCCTTGACCAGATGTAATCTTCAAGCATGGAGTCGTCGCTATCCATCCCATTCCATAAATCGATTGCAGGATCTGCAACAGAGCCAATTTCATGATATTCCGAGGGGACGTCCCCCTCTAATCCTGAGCCGCTCCACTCCAAAAGTACAGTATCGTCATTGGTGGAAGTTCTAGTTCTGGAGACCAGTCGGATACTAATTTCTTCAGGTGCTTCAAGACGCTCACCAAGGTTCCGGACCCATTTCTTTGATAGACGATGTATCTCATAGGCAGACGTCAGAGCCTGTCTCAATTCCATATCTCCCAAGTGAGTATCAACTATCTCAGACCCTGAAAATCCGGATGCTGCAAGTAAATCTTCAACAAGTTTCGAGGGTGCAACAGGCACTACGCCTAGAGCATCCCCTGCCTTGTACTCTAGTCCGGACAAAGCCAAATCGAAAACTATGTGCCTGGTTTCTTTACCGGAACCCTCTCCATTAAGGACGAAATTCTGAGTCAAATTCGAACTGTACGGGTTCTTTGCGCTCCAGTCAGTCATGCCTGCGACCCCTTCTACAATTGTGGTTGGGTCGAAGGCCCCTTATCAAAATCGCTAGGAAATGAATACCTCAAATCAATCGAAGCGGTCAAGCGGATTGGCCTACTGGGTGGGTCATGTCCCGCATCACCTTCATCGGAACTGGGAATGCTTTCTCCCCCGATGGTAGGCTCCATGCATGTCTTTCAATTGACAATAATATCTTGATTGACACGCCCCCAACCATCATGGCTCAGCTTAGGAGGAATGGCACAGATATCTCCAATATTCGTCACATCCTCATAACCCACTGGCATGGCGATCACACATTCGGAATGCCATTTATTCTACTAGATAGGAAATACATATCGGATCCGAATGGCGATAGTGATCTAACAGTATATTTGAGACCGGATGGAGAGGAGTTTTTCTCTTTACTTTGCAATATGGCCTTCCCCGGAAGTCTCGAGGATTCTCTGAAGAACTCAGTTGATTGGAATACGGATGAATCCGGACATCTTGGGGGTACAGGTTGGGTATACGAGAGGTTTCCAGTGCATCATACTCCTGAAACAGATCCTAATGGATACGAGTTGATTCACGACAGTGGTTTCCGGTTACTGCATTGTGGGGATTCTGGACCTTGTGAGGAGATTGAAAAGAGGTCGTTCGGAGCCGATGTGGTGATTCTTGAAATGGGGGTTCCAGACATTGGAGAGTTTCCCTATCATCATCGGCCATCTGATGTGATTTCATTCGTTCAAAGGCATCCGGATGTCAAAGTTTTAGTCACCCACAATTACGCGTCTGGCAAGGGCGTAGAATCAGGTTTCAGAATGGCGGAACTCCCTGAATCAGTACATCAACTGGAAGATGGTGATTGGTTGCAAGTGAATGAAGACGGCTCTTTTTATGTTAATTAATTGATATATTTTATAACATTATTTCAGCATTTATCTGTGAGATCGAGATGACCGATATATGATGAATAATGAGCCTCGTCTTCTCTTCATATACCTTTCATCATTGGTTTCTTCCATGCTGTTTGATTGTGATTTTGTGTCTCGGCCTATTGCATAAATTCTAATCTACATGGTGCTTTATTTTGTTAATAAAATCGCTATAACAGGCTCGATAGAGGTGTTCGTTTATATGAGCAATACGAGCAATAACTGGTTCCACAGTGAATGAACTCTAGGGGACGTTTATTATCGAAGAGTGCATCGGTCGAGTCCTGCGCATTTGAGCATCGCCGGCCTGACTGGGGATAATCATGTGTCGTAATTTAGAAGATTAAGGTGTTAAAAAATGAGTGAGAATATTTTCGATTCTCTTATCGAGAATGATTCTCTTTTTGTGGATCGTGGGGCTTTCGAGCACGGTTTTGAGCCACAAAAGCTCCCCCATCGTGAGAAAGAAGTTCGGGCTCTTGGGGAGAATCTTGTTGAAGCCCTAAGGGGGCATATTCCATCAAATATGCTCCTTTACGGGGTCCCTGGCTCAGGGAAGACGATTGTCACCAAGACGGTGCTAAAACAGCTCAAAGCCAAAGGAAGGGCTAATGGGACCGCTGTCAAAGCGTATACGATAAACTGCAGGACTGTGGATACCAAATATCGAGTTGTTCAGGCTCTTGCGAATCGTCTCGAGAGGGACGAGGATGTGAAGATTCCTTTCACTGGATGGCCGACTGACAGAGTTCTCGAAGAGTTTCGAAGGAGGATGGACAGAAGGGGCGGTATCCATGTGATAGTGCTTGACGAAATAGATCATCTTGTGTCGAAAGTTGGAGATTCAATAATATACAATCTTACGAATCTCAATTTGGAATTGGAGTCATCCAGGTGCTGTATCATCGGCATTAGTAACGATCTTTACTTTACCAAGATGCTGACGCCTCAAGTAGCGTCGAGGCTTGCCCAGATTGATCTTGTCTTCCACCCCTATGGTGCGAATCAGATAAATGATATTCTCGAAGATAGAGTGCTGAGAGGAGTTCGATCTGGTGCTCTTGAGAGTGGTGTGATCGGGCTGTGTTCTGCATTGGCTGCTCAGGAACATGGCGATGCGCGGAGAGCTCTTGATCTTCTCAGAATCGCAATCAAGAAGGCGCAAAAAATGGGCCATGTTTTGGTGGACAAGGGACACGTCAGACTTGCACAAAGTCAACTTGAGCATGATCAACTGACGCCTGTACTCAGAACTCTTCCCCTTCAACAAAAAATCCTGCTCTTCTCAATCTGCATGAATGAGGACAACGGACTCAGGAATATTTCTACCGGTGAAATATTCAGAACATATTCAGAAGTATGTCTCAGGATTATGATAGAACCCCTCACACCTCGAAGAATATCATCGCTTCTAAACGAGTTAGACAGTCTTGGGATTATAATCGCAAGGAATGTCAGCAAAGGTCGTGGCGGAAGGAGCAAGCAGATCAATTCAGCAATACCAGAGTCTCTTGATGTTATGACTGAATTGAGAGACTCAGAACCACTTATTGTAGAGGCTTCGAAGGGGAAGTATCGTCTTCAGAGGCCCCTCTGAGTTATGATCTGTCCCGGTAATGGTTAAACAGAGGGCCAAGGTGCCGCGAGCGATGGCACAGAGTTCTTGGAAGGATGAAGTAACCAAGCCTAGTCGATTCTTGTCGGTTGTTTCATTCTGTATAGGGGCGTGGCTTGCCTTTGTCTCATTGATCAACGTAGCATTCGGTGCTTTCGCCCCGGGACAGAAAATCGAATGGCTAGGGTTCATCGATGGCTCGAGTCTCTCTGAGGCTTATTCAGCGCATTCTTCCATATCTATTGGCATTGGTGATGTTGTTGCATTGGCTCTTGCAGGGATTCTAATTGTAATCGGAGCAAGGGGCATAGAATCTTCCTCTGGATTGCGCACATTCCTATATTCAATAATACAAAGACCTCGTCAAATGATGAGTTCTGAAGGTGATTTATCCCTTATCGTGGCAAACTGGATGGTAGTCGGCGGGATTGTATTCTACGTAATCTGGTCCACAATTAATACCACGTGGGTTGATCCCGGTGTTTATTCAGTTTCCATAGTTATGATTGCTAGTGGCCTAGGCATTGAAGCCATACATGAATAATGGGCTATTCCTCAATCATGAGTTATCAATAGCCATTGATTTGAGAATCGACCTGCAGTTTTTCTTGGTCTCCAAATCAGTCACCCGAGTTACAACCCCTCTACCAGGTTGTCCATAAATTATCACTGAGTCAACAGGGAGCAGCAAATGAAGTACTATTGGTGAAAGATCTTCTTCTCCCTCAACTACAATCAGCGACTTTAATCGATGGTTGAGTGAATTGACAGCACTCTTGCAAGTTTCGAATAACTGTGGAGTTAATTTTCCTGCGGGATTCCGAGCAGCGGAAACTATGTCAAATTTTGACCGGTCGATGAGTTTTGTATTAGGCCAATTATCTCGTTTTGTCATCCCATCTATTAGTGCAATATCAGGAGTGCATGAAAGTTTGAGGAGTCCGAAAACAGTTACGTCTCCGACTGCGACAATGTTCGAGTCGCTTTGAATGGATTCGAGAGCCTTGGTTAGAGCTATGGCATGATCGGATTCTGGGCCCTCATGTAATGTGCCGAAAGGGGTTTTCAACATCAACTCAACCTCGGACGTGAGAATTCTTGTACCTTTGAAATCGGATTCATGGACAAATAATTCTCCTGACTGGTCTATTGTACCATTACGAATACGCGAGCTTGAGATTACTTGGCCATCGGACCCTCTGGCATGCTCCATCACAATGATTTCAAGGGATTTCATTTGATTCTCCATTCGAATTCTGTTTATTTCTTCACAACCGGGTAGAGTCTCATTCGTACATATTATGGCATCTGCATTTGGATGTTCAATGGCAGGTCCAAAGGAGTCGTGAAGCACATCGAATGATACCCTGCTCCTAGAATTTGGTTCGATGATCATCTCAATTTCTGAACGTCGCCTACTCCAATCCCAGCACCTCTTATCTTTCGTCTTTGCAACATCATCGCTGGTAATCCATATCTCCAGATGAGTGCAATGCTCCAATGCTTGGTTGATTAGCCAAGCGTGGCCCTCATGCACACGATCGAAGGTTCCGCCGAGAAGGCCGCGTCGGAACATGTACCTCCATCTTGAGTCTCGAACTTTAGGGCTGCGGATAATGTGCCCCGGGGCGTAACGGGCGCCATCATCGCGATGGCTCCGGGCCCTGACCCACCCCGGGACGTCTGTAGGAGGATGGGGTTGTCCCATGAGTCATTCCGTAGTCATCTGGGGACCCATCATCCTCCATCCGTACGATTGCTCCGCAGATCATCCCAAAAGGTCACGGCGGTCTTCGTCGTCCGGTGGCCCGAACCGTGGTACCGCGGTTCATCCTAAGCCTCCGGCGTGGGGGCTTCGTCGACGCGGTGTTGCCGGACGGGCATCATGCCGGGAGAATGTTGCAGATATCAAGTCATGGAATTACGAGTCAGGGCGTATATCGATAGCATATCTGCTCCTGCCCATGAGTAATCTGGCCGTGACCACAGGGTTGCCCTGCATGGTTTCGATATGCGCCATATCGGGCCATTTATCGAAGGGTTGGGCTAGCCATCCAACCATCTTGTGACTCTTTCCATCTACTGGAGGTGATTCCGATGAGGCCTTTTCTAGGGCCATTAAGAGATCGGAGATG
>Ga0209404_10000519_pt1 | contig 29923 bp, 35 predicted proteins | sample TroAtlMetagenome_2_FD_187447 | JGI IMG/M metagenome (GOLD analysis project Ga0209404, IMG submission 187447) | Marine eukaryotic phytoplankton communities from Atlantic Ocean - Tropical Atlantic ANT8 Metagenome (SPAdes) (version 2) | ecosystem: Environmental > Aquatic > Marine > Oceanic...
AATAACAAAAATAATAACAATAACAATAAAAACAATAAAAATAACAATAAAAACAATACCAATAACAATAAAAATAACAATAAAACAGAAACACAAAACCAAAGAAACTTGAAAGTTCGAAATTTGAAAGGTTTACACGCGGGTAATAAGGAAATAATGGTAAAGATTGAAAGGTACAGAACAGCACAGAAGAATGGCTTGTTTGGTACAGGTAAATTGTATTACAATTCCATTAATGCATTAAAAACAAATATTGAATCTCTCGAGAAGAAAAGAGCTGAAAATAATGCGGCTAAGGCAGGTAAAATAAAAAATGTCGAAAATTTGAGAAACAAGTATGGTAAAAACGAAAACTATAACGCCATTAAAAAACATATTAACAAGTTCGAAAAAGGCGGCTGGCGTGCTCCAAAAACAAAGGAAGAGGTTGAAACCCAAATATCTAAAAATCGTGAATTGGCATTAGAAAAAAGAGAAAAGGAGGCCGAAAAGAAAGAACAAGAAAAGAAAGAAAATAACGAATGGAAAAACAAACCAACTAGACCAACACTTGGTAGATCTGGTCCAATAAATAAAAATGTGGCTAACAATAAGGTCAATTCCGTGAAAAGAATAGAATTGGCGAATAAAGTCAAGAAATATATTCAAAATAATAATGTTAAAACTTTGGAAACAAATCGAATCGTTGAGAAAATAATCGCGGGTTCTATAACAAATTATAATAAAGCGATACTTGAAGTAAATAAGGAAATAAAGAAAAAACAACCTTCTAATAATAACGTGGCTAAGAAATTGGCACAAAAACAAATTGAAGTAAATAGAATGAAGAAAGAAGCGGAGGCGGCGAAAGCGGAGGCCGCAGAAAAGAAGAAAAAACGGGAAGAATCGAACCGTAAAGCGAAGGAAGCTGCTAATAAGAAAGCAGCGGCAAATAAAGCGTTGGCAAATTTCGAAAAAGCTGAAAAGGAAGCTGCTAATAAGAAAGCGAAGGAAGAAGCGAACCGTAAGGCAAAGGAAGCTGCTAATAAGAAAGCGAAGGAAGAAGCGAACCGTTTGGCAAAAGAGAAAGAAAAGAAACAAAAACTTCTGAGTAAAATCCTAAACAATTCTAAAAACCTGCCAAATACAAATAAAATGGCGTTTCTTAAACGATTCGAAAAGGGTGAAAATTTTAATGCTATAAAGTCCAATGTTATCGGTAAAGCAAAAGAACTTGCAAAACAAAGAAAGGAAAAGGAAGAAGCAAATCGTAAAGCGAAGGAAGCAATGATCGCAAAAAAGAAGGAAGAGGCACTCGCAAAAAAGAAAAAGGAAGACGAAGAAAAGAAGAAAAAAGAGGCTGAAAATAAAAAGAAAGCTTCACAAAATACACAAATGCGTGTATCTCTTACAAAGAAAGTTAAGGAAACACAAATGAACCAAAAAGTTAAAAATAAATTATTGAACCAACTCAAAAATTACAGTGTTCAAATTCGAAATATTGCACCGGGTATTGAGCAAACAATCAAATCTGAAAAATTGAACGGTAATTATAATGAGGCGGCGAATAAAAAGAAACGCCAAGAAGTTAAGAAAGAAATTGCGAAGTATCTTGCTAACAAGCATAAGAATATGTCGAAAGCCGATCGTAAAAAATATATTGATAAAGCAAATGAGAAAGAATGGAAAAAGGGAATTTTTAGAGGAACTCAGGGAATGGGTGCAAACCAAGCGTATAATAGAATTATAGGTAATATACAAAGAAACATTAAAGCGAAGGAAGATGCTAATAAGAAAGCGAAAGAAGAAGCGAACCGTAAGGCGAAGGAAGCAAATCTTAAAAGAAAACAAGTTCAAGCAAATTTAATAAACGCAATGAAAAATAAACCACCGCCTCCACCAAAAAACAAAAAGGCAAATCTTAAGAAGTTGGTTAATAATACCATGGGCAAACGTGCGGCTAAAAATGTAAATCGTCTCAAGAAAAATATTAACGAAGGTATATCTGAAATGACAGTAAAGACACGACTCGCACAATTAAATAAACAGACGAAGTATCAGAAATAAAAATATTACATAAATTTAAATGGCGATACAAGGCGCGATAAAAAGAATTCAACCAGCTCAAGCTGATTTAGAAAAAATTAAGGGGATATGTTATCCATGTACGAAGCATAATGATTGTACGCGAAGACTCAATAATGAACAAGCAACTGTAGAAAAATGTAATAGTGCATATAATATATTCGGTATAGATCCACCTCCAGCTGATTTCCCACCTCCATCACCACAACCTAAATCAGGTAAAAGAGTTGGAAAAGATGTTTCGAGTACTAGCGGTGGTGGTGGTCCAGCGTTGATGCTCGCCTTTTTACCTATACTTTCGTATAGTTCGTCGTGTATTCTTTCCTTATGTAGTATATTCTTTGTAGTGAAAATGGCGATGAAACAACCACCGTCAAAATAATAAAACATATATAAAAGAAATAGTCTAATCACTAATAAAACATGCACAGAGGTCTATCATCCGTGATGGCACACTACGCGCGCTCTATTAGTGATGAGAAGAAAGCAAAAACTATCGTTAAGGGTAATAAGTCGAATGAATTTACAGGAAGTCGTGACGACATGCACGAAAAACTTTTGTACAAGTGTGGTTTAAAACCAAAAAGTGTTTGGGATCCAAACTCAAAATCGTTTTATACGAAAGTGTATTATGCAGACGGAACGAGTTATAACCCCGTTTTGTTTCACGACGGGAAACTCGATAAGAACCCTTTTTTTGATGAGAAAAAAATGTAAGTATATATAAATTACAATGAATCCAAACTTAGAAGCTATCATAAGAGCGCTCGGAGTTTTCATATCTGTGTTTTTTACGACGAGATGGACATCTAAATCCGAACCTGCGTATGATTTACCACTCGTTATATTTGCTATTATCACCGCATTCTCATTGAACCACGTAGGTCCTTTTAAAGTCAAACAGTAATTAAAGATAAAAAACGTATCTCATATAATAATGGGATCGTGTTCCGTGTGTTGTGATAGTTTTAATAAAACAAATCACAAAAAGGTAACGTGTCCTTTTTGTGATTTCGAATCATGTAGAAAGTGTGTTCAGACATACATGCTATCGTCAATAGAAGATCCACATTGTATGAAATGCAAACACGAATTGGATAGAGAATTTGTAGATTCATTTTGTACTAAACGATTTAGGAATACTGATTATAAGAAACATAGGGAAAATGTTCTTTTTGAAAGGGAAAAGGTTCGTATGCCAGAAACACAGCCACAAGTTGAACGTATTATTAAATTGCGCGATCTTAGACACTTATATTACGAATTACTTAATCTTCTTGCACATATAGAGATAGGACGACAAGATGCACACATAGGAGGTCAAGATGGTCGGTATTACGATAGTTGGGAAAGGGATGTACGCGTGCGTTTAGAAAATACAACGGACGAGATGGATCGATTACGGTATATGAATGTAGATGAAGATACATCTAGAAAATTTGTTCGGATGTGTCCTACCGAAGATTGTAGAGGGTTCATTGATGAGAATTGGAAGTGTGGTTTATGTAAAAAGACTTTTTGTGATAAGTGTTTTGAGCCTATTGAAGAAAATCATAAGTGTAATCCGGAATTAGTAAAAACCATGAAACTTATTAACAAAGATACACGACCGTGTCCTAAATGTAGTACGATGATTCATAAGATAGACGGGTGTGCGCAGATGTGGTGTACTAATTGTAATACAGCTTTTGATTGGCGTTCGGGTACTATTGTTGTTGGTAGAATACATAATCCACATTTTTTTGAGTTTAAACAACGTTCTAGAGAACACGGTGATATTCCATGTGGAGGAAGACCTACGTATAGTGAATTATCTTCGGTTGGTGCACCTGATAACATATTAGATATGTGTGCAGTATTACATAAATTGGATCGAGATATTATGTATAAGTACGGTGATATATACGACGAAGATAATACACATTTGAGAATATCTTATATGTTAAATCGTGTTTCCGAAGAAGATTTTAAAATCGAATTACAAAGAAGGGATAAACAAAGTGATAAACACTTAGATATAAGGAACATTTACGAAATGTATACTAACGCGTGTGGTGATCTTATGCGACAGTGGATGTTAGATACATCTTTAGATATCATGACTACAATACGAGAACTTACATTGTATTCAAATTCTATAATTACAAAAATACGAAATCGGTATAATGCATCTGTTCCGAATAATATAATTGTTCCGTTATCTTAAAGAATACGTGCTTTATAAAGTATATATGAACATTCAAATTTTAAAACCTATAGAACTTGTCGATGCATATACATGTATGATTCCACCAACGCTCATATATTACTTATTCACTATAAATTGTGCGACTGTAGCAGTTAATCTCTATTGTCTTTCTAGAGCAATATATCACTTGTATAATGCATTTTGTGATAACATATTCATAGAACAACAAATATATAAAGCGTCTGTTATAACTTCGTATTTGAGTTTATTTATGATCGGGTATCAATGGGAATACAAATTTAACATTATGGAAATTTTATTTTATATCATATCCATTTTATTTACTTTACAAAGTAGGCCTTTGGAATTCGAACGCCATAGGCAAAGGATTCATCTTTATACCGTATTAGGTGTTCTTAAGAGTACATATTATATGTCTGAAATAAACAATTTCGTTTATATGGGTTCCCTGTTCTTTGCATCATTTTCTGCACTTCATTACGTTGATGGTATTACAGATGATTTTAATAAAAGTAAGGTTAATCTATACGTATTACCAGCCTATTATGGATTATTATGGTCGGTTAAAAATAATATTCTTGGTAATAGTAAATGAATATACGTCGAATACTTTTATTCGTGAGTATAGTCTTAGTATTTTTATACCTTTTACCGAGGTATAATAAACCCGTTGTTGTACGTAATGTTTTAACAAATGAAGAGTGCGAACGTATTAAGAATCTTGCAACAAAAAAACTTCAAACATCAACTGTTTCTAAAGATAGAGATGTAGATAAGAACATTCGAAAAAGTGAAACTGCATGGTTAAGAACATCTGATGATCCTACAGTGGATAAACTTGTTCGTAAATGTATATCCATGACAGATCGCCCTTTAGGTAATTGTGAAGATTTACAGGTTTTGAAGTACAAACCCGGTGGGTTTTATAAACCACACCAAGATACGTTCAAGGACGATGATAATAGACGTATGTATACGTTTATAATTGCTTTGAACGATGATTATGAAGGTGGTAGAACTGAATTTCCAAATTTGAATAAGGAATATAAACTTAAAAAAGGTGATGCACTTTTTTTTCATACGTTGAATAATTATGAGTGTATAACAAAAAAAGCTTTACATGGTGGTAAGCCGGTAGAGTCAGGTGAAAAATGGGTGTGTAATTTATGGATTAGAAAATACGAATTTTCTAATTAAAATATTCATTTATATTAATGAGTAATACTAATACTAATACTAATACATGGGATATTAACAGTTTAAAAAAAGAACGAGAAAATATTAAAAGAAATATAATCAAACTAAACAACGTAAAACAAAGGAAAAGACTAATCGCTTTACACAACAAGAGTCTCGCTTCAAAAAAGAAAGGACTTCGTCCGCGTATCATGTCCAACCGCGAAATTGAAAACCATAAAAAATATATTAAAAAAACCTTGAAAGACATTAAAAAGACTAAAAAAATAGATCCTATTACTAAAAAAATAAAAGTACTTGAGGCGAACAATCTTACTAATAGTAAAATTCGACATTCAAATACTTTATACAGATTTCTTAGAGAACGCCCAGAGCGTGTTAAACCAAAAAGACTTTTACAGAATTTTAAAACTGTAGAAAATAAACCAAGAAATTTAACCCAAGAAAACAAGTGGGAAATTGATTATTTAAAACGCGAGATATTCAGGTATGAAGGGAATATAAGTATTCTAGACAATAAGGAGAAAAAGGCTATCAAGCAAATGAAAAATAATGGGGCATCAAATGCAAATATTAAAAACAGAAAAGAAAAAACGAAAGAAAAGAAACGACCATATCGATTGAAGCTTAATAAGGCTAAAAAAGATTTAAAAAATATAATGCCTTAAACTTAATTATATAGAACATGTTCTGTATGTGAAATATAATTAATTATTTATTCTACTTTTTCGTTCTAAGATACCATTCACGTTTACGTTTTCTATTTCTAGCTTTCTGTTCTTCAGTCATGGTCTTCCTTCTTTTCTTATCCATTTCCCTCTTCCTCTCCCTCTGGTTTTCAGTAAGTACATGTTTTCTCGTATTTACCACTGGTGGAGGAACGTTAAAAATGTTTTTTCTGAAATGCAGTCCCGTCTCGTGATTTTTTAAATTTTTTTCTGCATTTTTTAAAGTCTTTTGTAATTCCTTTTTTTCATTATTGATTTGATTTATAGTTTCTTTTATAAATTTAATACGTTTTTCTAAAACATTATACGTATTTCTAAGTTTAATATTATTTTTAAATAATTGTGAATTATGAAATTCAATAACGTTATTTTTAGTCAATGGCGTCGTGAGTCTAGTTTTGTAACGTTTTTCTAACTTCTTAGCTTTATTTCTAAATTTATTATTATTATTCATTTATATAAATTAGGAAAATAATTTAAATCTCCGTATATAAAAATGGTAAATAATAACACGGAAAGAAATCGTAAAAATTTAGAAGACTATATAAACTCTAAAAATAAAATATGTAATGGGTTAGACAAAAAATCATTTATTGATCAACTTGGTAAAAAAACAGTAAGTAAAATAAAAGAAAATATTGATAAGGAATTTCGAAAACAACAACTCCGCTTTTTAGGTCGAGGGTGCGGTAACGGTATAAATCTTCGAAAGTCCCAATTTGGGAAAAAATTTTAATTTTACTTCGATGTTAAAAAGGTTCCATTTTCATCGATAACGAGTTCGCCACGATCAGCTAACATTTTCCTGTGTAACATGTGGTGTTCTCGAACATCGTCTTTGTTTTGTCCGACGTACGGAACGGCGTAGCCTTGTTCGCACATCCACTTATTTACGTTCGTCCAAACCCCGTCCTCGTGAACCCAAAGTTCGCCGAGTGCGCGCCCGTACTTACCGACCGAATCACGTTCGGGACATCTCAATTCGATCTCGATATCGTCCTTATCACACTCGACGGCTTTCGTTACCCATCCGGCAAGTTTCTTCTTGGCGTGTTTCCCGTAAATCTTTTCGGTCAAATCACGTGTTCGAGATTCTTCAGTATCGATACCGAGCAATCTCACGCGTTGGCGAATGAGTACGTCGAACCCCAAATCGATAAGAACATCGACGGTATCACCATCGACGACTTTCGAACACGAGTCGATTTTGTATTTGAATTCACACGGGGGTTGGTTGTACGTTTCTGTCATTTTATATAAAGTTTATGTGTTTATTCTTTAATTATAATTACAAAAAAACCGTGTTTAATTTAACCTTAGTCGTTAAAATAAAATGAATATAATTAACTATTAAAATTAATCATGACTATTATGACTTTACCACAACCGAGATTATCTGGTTTATTTGAACCTAGAACAATTGTTTCTCAACCGACTCCACAAACTGATACCAGTAATAATTTCGGTGTTCAATTACCCGATCCATATAATGAAATTCTATCAATTAGATTGTTGATAGATTATTGGAAACGTGGGAATGATAATAAAATGTATGTTATCTGTACCGATGTACAAAGGGATCCGACGACATGGTCCAATGAGTATAAGGCCTCTTATATCGAGAGCCTAAAAAACAACTCTGCTCCTATTCCAATGATTATTAATGAAATTGAGACTGGTATTCACCGTGAAGTTTTAGACGGTGGTCACCGAATGGATGCAATAAAATCTTTTTTGGGTATGAACGGACCCGAAAACATGTTTGCGGTGCACGGTAAAAAATTTTCTGATTACGATTTCAAGGAACAAAAAGAATTCGAAATGATTAATTTTCCTATTCAAAAATATAAGGGATTATCGGATGAGCAACGCGTGTATTTATTCAATCAAATAAACAAGCAACTCGATATGTCAGCTGGTGAGATATTAAATTCTAAAAGTAACACGAGTGTGTTATGCAGACTTGCAAAAGATATTGCAAACGACGAACAGGTATTGCGAAGATTAAATGATCAAAAATTCAAACCTGGTAAGGATAAAGGAGAACGTCATGTTTATATTGTTTTAACAATGATGATGATATTAAATTTTTACGAAGATTTCAATGTTACTAAGAACGGTGAAGAGAGGTTGGAATACACCGAGAAGCCAAATCCTAACAAAATAACTGGTATTATTGAAGATTATGAAGATGAAAAATTCATAAAATATGTAGAATCTGAAAAGAATACAATTTTAAGAGATGTAAGGTTTTGTTTAACTTTATTATCTTGGATCGATAAAGTCGGTACGCGTGAGCTGTTTGTTGTTCAATATCTCTTTATGGAGAGTAAGAAACTTCCTCAACACATTGCCCGTGTTAGGTGTCAAGATATAATAAGATTTGGTAGAGAAGTATTATCTGAAAAAAATACTAATAAGGCGGTAAGTAAAAAATACTTTGACCGTATTGGAAGAAGTGGGAATAACACTGGGTCTCCCAGAAACGTATCTATAAAAGCAAGATTATTTCATGAAATGCTCAACAATAAAGAATTTTAAAATTATAACAACTTTACTTTTAATAAAAATACTATTTACAAATCAAATTCCTTTTTAGTCCCACCATCGTACGCATTCACAAACCCCGAATCTATCATTTTTTTGTTAATCGAAACCATATCCCTTTTATTTTTGTATACGAAAACGAGCGTTCGACCGTACTTATCGTTTCTCTTACACGAAATCCATACCCATCCATTTACCTTAAACTTACACGCAAATGGATTCCACAAAGTATGTTTTGCGCGATCGTCGAACCCTAGAAAACTCATGAACGTATACTTCGCGCGTTTCGCCATGGAAATATGTTTATCTCGTTTAGGTGTATCTTTGGGTGGTTTCATTTCGGGTGCGTCGTACCCGATAGTTCGAAACGTAAATTTCAAAACGCGATTGTGAAGTATAATACACGCCTTGAACGTATCACCGTCGTAAACGTCAGTTACCTTAGCGTACCCTTGGTACTTATCGAGACTAAAAACGGGTACAGAAACGTCAGTTTTTGATAATTTGCGCTTTGTAAAACAATACATTTTTAATATAATGGTACATTCTTTTAATTGATACTATCTTTCTCACCTAAGTAAGATTGTTAAACAATATAAAAAGTGTAAAAGCTTAAACGTTAAAGATGGAAGACCCGAATTACGTGTATTTTTCAGATAATTACTATAACTTGACGTGTAACGAAATCATTCGATTATCTAAGAACGCATACAAAGATATTAGTACAACTGAGGATGGTCGTATAGTATCTGCCATAAAAGAAAAGGACGTGTTAGAAATTTTGCAACGTCGTATCGTGTCAGAGCACCCAACTTGGAAATTTGACGTACCAAAGGCTAGAGATACCGCTGATTTCTCGATCAATGGTATCTGGGTGAATCTTAAACTTACTGCATGTAAAACTAGCGATAACGCGTTCAGTAAGAGAGGGTTTGTAAGATCGTTAACCGGAAATGGTAATTACCCTAAACAGAGTAATTGGACTACGTTCCTTAATTTTATAAAAACAAATGGTGTTTTAAAACACCGTTCGAGAATGAGTGAATACCATTTTTTGGTTATAAATAAGAAAAATGATGATGTATTGTTAAAGAGCGTTTTTGATATTTACAGATACAAAACCAACCCGTCTAATATTCTGCAGATAGATTGGCACCGCGAATTCGATTTTAAATCTCATTTTACACCCGATATAGATTATAGAAAAAAGGCAATAAGCGTACTTCAGACGATCCAAGATTCAATTCGACAGCAAGTGTCTATAATGCAAGCATACGCAGATGCAGATTTTGAAAATATCGTTAGTTAAAAGAATAATACCATATTTAGTAAATGTCAATAAAAGAACTAGGTCAATATTTCACAATTAATAAAAAACTACAATCCTTCGTTTTTAAAAAAGTAAAACATAAATCAAAACCTCTCCTCGAACCATCGTTTGGTGCCGGACACCTTTTAAGACTATTCAAAGAGTATAGGGATGATTATCCTATGACGTGTTACGAAATAGATGAAACTATAAAACCTGTCGTAACGTTTAACGAAAACCAAACTGTAGAATACGGTGATTTTATGAAAATTGATATACCTACAAAATTTAAAACGATAATAGGTAATCCACCTTATGTAAAACAGAGTACGGGTAATTTATATTTGAAGTTTATTGAAAAGTGTTATGAGTGTCTCGATGAAGATGGCGAACTTATATTTATAGTTCCTTCGGATTTTATAAAATTAACGAGAGCGGGTCCCATAATAAATAAAATGATTCTCGAGGGTAGTTTTACAGATTTTTTATTCCCAAACGACGAATCTTTATTCGATAAGGCTAGTATAGACGTTGTTGTTTTTAGATACGAAAAGGGTACGTTCGCTAATAAAGCTTTAGTTAACGAGACTGAAATGTTCTGTAACGTAAAAAATGGTATAGTAACTTTTAGTGATAAAGAGGTATGTGGTAAGCCTATATCCGATTTTTTTAACGCTTACGTCGGTATAGTATCTGGTAGAGATTCCGTGTATAAACAAACGTTCGGAAATATAGACGTTTTACAAGATAAAGATAAAATTGAAAAGTTTATACAGGTTAAAACGTTACCGTCGGGAGATGAACGTATAGATGCGTGGTTAAATTCACATAAGGATGAACTTATAAATAGAAAAATACGAAAGTTTTCAGAAAAGACATGGTTTGAGTGGGGTGCGTTGAGAAATATATCACAAGTCGAAAATAATGTAGGTAAAACGTGTATATATATTAGAAATATGACTCGTAGTAAAGAGATTGCTTTTATAGATAAGGTCCAATATTTTGGAGGTTCGCTTATATGTCTCATTCCTAAAAACGATATTTCTAAAAGTGATATGCAAACGATCGTAGAAACCTTAAATTCCGAGAATTTTCGAAATAATTATACATATGCAGGTAGATTTAAAATAGGTCATAAACAGATATGTAATGCTGAGATATAATTACAAATTTCTAATTTTACTTAAAACGTCACACATTTTCAAATAATCACCTTCGGGTATGGTATTTGAATTGTTGTCTATAATTTCCATGATGGTTTCCGCCGCCTTCTCGGTTTCGGTTTTTATTTTTATATGGTCTTCTAAGGCTGGGCTATAAAATCCACAATCACTATCAATGATTCCATTCCATTTATAACGATCTCGTAATTCTGATATAAAATCAATAATACTCTCATAATATGAGTCATATGACCAAACTTTATCGTCATAGAATATGTATTCTTTATTGATTATGGCATTATGTAATTCATTATTTCCCCAAAATCCACTATTACCACTTAAATTAAAAAGGGATATTGGGTGAATATACCCATCTTGATTTTGTGGTAACAATTCACTTGAAGATTCGTATTCGAGATTATAGTTATACGAAAGAATTGGTGAAGCGTATATGTCCATACTTACTATGGGTGTTTCTTTTCTTTTACCGCGGTAGGTAATTGTTACCGCTAAGTGTTGTGCATTAATAGTATTAGGTATAGTGGAACGAATATATTTATTTACAAAAGGTTGTGGTCTCATTTTACTTAATTTTATTATTAAAACTTTAAATAAATTACTTTTTAGTAACCTAAGTTGCTTTAAATACTATTTTTTTTTAAAGTAAAAAATGAACGAAATATCGTGTTCAGTTTTTAATAAAAAGGGGTGTTATAGATCAATAGCGAATAATTCGTTTTCGTATCTTTTAACACTTCATGAGTTTAGGAAGAATATAAAGGAGGAAATAAGACCTTCGTGGGTTAAACTTACAACGATAACCATGATATCGAAGTTTCAAAATGAGATCGATATAGATAAGATTAGGAAAGGGTTTAAGTACAACCTTATGAAAGGTAATATAATTTTGGCTAAGAAAGATGGTTCGGGATGGATGTGGGATATTAAAGATACGACGTTTTATAATCAAATTACACTCGTATATAACGATAAGTTTAGTACAAAATCTATTAAAATATTTCCAAACGGGAGTATTCAGGTCGCAGGGTGTTCGGACTTATTTGATTGTAGGCGAATTATAAGCCAACTCGCTTATATATTTAATACATTCGTCGATAAAACCTGTATAGCGCCTATAGAAACGTTTAAGGTTGTCATGATCAATTCGAACTTTAGTTTGAATTATAAGGTAAATCTCAGGAAAATTGCCTCTCATTTCGGTAATTTTTCGGATGTTTTTAAAGTTTCGTTTGAGCCAGATAAGTATTCTGCAGTAAAGGTTAAGTTTCAACCAGCAAATGACATGAAAGAAATAACGACGAGTATTTTTGGGACGGGAAAAATTATTATTACAGGAGCAGAGACTTTGAAAGAGGTCGCCTTTGCTTACAATATTATAAATGATACTATAAATAATATTGAAAATGTCAGGGTAAGTCCTTGCGAACCAGAAAAAAGGGAGTTGTTCGATGATTTTTCAGGGTATAAAGTGAACGATGTTATATCTACATTAAATGAAAAAGGGTTTAGATCTTGGAAGTTTACAACAAAAAATAGACAAATTAATTTCTAATGTAATACTAATATATAAAATGTCTCAACGACTTGGTATGGCCGATGGCAGATGCTTCACTATAAACAGCTCAAATCAACTTTATAATAATTATGTCATGAAGGAGAATGGTATTTCATTCGAGGATAATTATTCTTTCCGAAAACTTCTTCAGCAAAAAGGTCCAGAACTTTTGAGACCATCTCAAGACCTACAAAAAGATGCGTGTGGATCGTGTGATAAGGCTCTTCTTAAAATGCCAAACATATACTAAATTCACGGTAAATTTTGAATAATAACTTCTTTAAGTTTTCTAGATAATGGTACAGTGTTCTATATGTCTCGAGGAGGTGAGAGAAACTAGAAATAGTAAAGCTATACGGTGCGGACACGTTTTTCATTCACGTTGTCTAGAAAATTGGAAAAAAAAGGGTAAAGTAACATGCCCCGTATGTAGAAAAGTGTTTGATGGATCGAATTTTAGGGTTCAGATTACTGTATTTAATGATTTTGAAGCGACTTCAAATACAGTAAGTTTAGAACATGAATTTGTTTTGGATGCACTTGATTTAATATTTAATGTTGAACACGAGGATGATTTAACGAGTGTTCTTGACGACTTTGGGATGAGTATGTCCGACTTTGATCCCTCTATTCTTAACGCAGAATGAACTACAATACTTTTTGTATTCTAAACCAGGGTAGTTACGGGATGCTTTTCTTGGGTCGGATATTGCTTTGCCCTTTGCATCTACTAAAAGAGGTGCTGTTGCCCATCCTCTTTTGTGACTGAATACATTTGCTTTAAATTTTAGAATCTTACCAGGAACAAGCTTACCAGCCTGTTTAACTCGATTTAAAGGAACTTTGAAGAATTTAGCTATGTCTTCGTATTTGTTACCTTTTTTGACTTTATATTCAACAAAGCCATGTTGTTTATAAAAATGAAAATCACCCTGTCTAAAGTAGTTTCTCTTTTTACCGGGTGCTACAAACATCATGACTTTGTAAAAACTTTTTTTACATTTATCATTGGCTTTTACTATGTAAACCTTGTTTGGGTTATCTGCCATAACACGCCTTGGTAAATCTTTACAGTGTGTATAGTTGTGACTATTGTATATACCAGCGCGCTCACCTGGTATGCTTTTGTGTCTTCTATAACCCTCGTAATCTCCGACAGCGTATGCATAGCAATTATTGTTACCTATACCTACGGCTCGTCCCCATAACCTCTGGGTATATTTTGGTTCGGATCCACTCAGGGGAAGTTTTTTGTTAGATGTGTTCCTCATTAATAATATACTAGAAAATAAAATATTATTAATAGGTAAATATATAAACATGCTCAGAGATCTTGCCAATGCTAAAAAAATGAACGATGTTATGACCGAAATACTTCTTTTTGTTCTTGCTATTCTTATCAGTACATTTGTACTTAGATTCGCTTGGAACAGGTCGCTCGTGAAACACATTAGTGTTCTTAAACCAATTAACACCTTCCTTGATGCTTTTATCCTTTCTCTTTCTATCGCCGTTGTTAGAGGTGTCTAAATTAAACCTCTTTGTAACCAACGACTTTTTCACCACTTGAACTTTCCATAACTGGAAATGACTCAATTCCATCGCAATTGTCTTTTTCACAATCGATGAATTTGTATGGTATTTTTTTCTTTATAAGGTATTGTATCTGTTTAGTGGTCCAACCACACCAGGTTGTTCCATATACTGTCCATACAGTTTTACCGTCTTTCACAGCAAGTGATAATTCTGCCTCTGAATAATTTTCGACTGCGTTTTTCCCTGTATTCATTAGAATGTAAAGATCAATTATAATAAGAATTAAAATAACAAACATTTTACTATTTATACATATTTTAATTTGATATCGTTACATATTTTCTTTATAGTTTTATTTTCCGTACTTATACCTAAACTTTTTGCTAACTTGATTAACTCCTGTTTTTTATACGATTCGCACTTTTTTGTACCTATCTTAACGTACCCTTTTTTGGCTAATGAAACGTTTATTTTAGGCTGTGTTTTCTGTTTTACTTCTACACGAATACCTGGTCGTCTTATAATAGGACGTTTAACAACTGGTTTGTTATTTTTTGCCGCGAGTTCTTTTTTAATTTGTTCCATGGTCTTTTTAACTGGACCCCCGTGTTTGACTATTATAGTTTTTGGTTTAGAAGGTGTTTTTCTATTTATAATCGTGTTAATATCAAAAGGTACAACTGCTTTTTTATACGGTGAAAAGAATCTATCGTTGAATATTTGTTTAAAGGTTGGTAGTTTTGGGTGACCTAATGGTGTTGCACGCAAACGCCAATCAAGAACCTTACTAGTAAGGTTTCCTATATATTCACTCGGTAAAATACGTTCGATAAATTGTATAACTTCCGTTCCGTTTTTGACACCAGCATATTTTATTTCAGCTCTTAGACCATTTAAAAATACGTGCGTGTCATACATTGGATGTGAGCCACGGTATATTCCCGATTGTTTTTTATACCATAAGGGATCGTGATCTATTGGAGGACACTTAAACCCTTTAAGGGTAGATAAACCAAAATCAGATATAAGTGCATTTAATCCTATATCATGAACTTTTAAAGCTGTATTATTTACTTTCAATAGTTTAATTCGTGATGGAGACGTGGTGTGTATTAATATATTTTGCATGTGCAAATCATTATGTCTAAACGTTGGGTACTTTTTATGAATTCTGTATAAATTATACAAAACTTGTGTGACTATGGTTCTAAAATGTATAGGTAACAATTTATCTTTATTATTTTTTATATAATCAGATAATGTTCCATTATTCGCGTATTGCGTATACATAAAAGATACATTTTCACATTTTTCAAAGTGAAAGGGTTTAATTGCTCCAAATTTCTGAATACGTTTTCCCATTTTATATTCGTATTCAAGTGGTTCATTTTTTACTATTTTTATAGCTATTGGTTTTTTACACTCTTTATCTATACACCCCATATAAACAGAACCCCATCCACCTTTTCCTATATGTTTTGTACCCTTAGATATACTTAAAGAGTTTTCGATGGAAAGAGGAAGTATTTTGTTTCCGGGTTGATATAAAACTTTATTAGGATTACATCCCATACCCTGTATAGTCTTAATAAGATTTTTACCTAAATTAATTTTTTGTTTTTCTGTATTTTTTTTATTTTTTGCGAGCGAAGACAAAATTTTTAGATTTTTAAATTGGCGGTCACGTTCCATGTCTAATGTATGAAAACATTTTATTCGTCGATAAGATCGTTCATGATTTCTTCGACGTATTCGTCGTCATTATTAGTTAAACCCTGAAATGCAAAAGATGGGAGTTTTGCGGATTCTTCACAGAGAACCTGCGATAATCGGATAGTTACACCGAATTTATTATCGATAAACCAGATTTGACCAAATTCAACAATACACATACACTTTTGACCTCTTTCTATCTGATCAACTTGGATCTTTTCTCTATTCGAATTGTATGCTTCAGGTGTAAATTCACCAGCTTGATTGGTTTGAATTTTTAATTTGAGTGTATCTGGGTATCCTTCCTTCCCTTCACGAACAATTGGTTTGTAAAGAGCTTCTCGAATAACATTGACATCGTATTCTTTACCAAGCCACTCTTTAGAGTTTTCAGCCACTGTTTTCAATATAATTTCATCGAGCTCATTAAGTTTTTTAGCAAGTTCTTGGGCTTCTTCATTATCAGTATCGAATGAAAGATCGAGTGAATAAGATGTTTTATTAGTGGCCTCATCTGTATATGCGCTTAGTCCAAAGGGTGATCTCATAAAAGGGAGTTGGAGATAGAGTTTCTTTTTATTTCCATGTGAAATCATCACGGATTTACCACCATTATTTTTGTTTTTCTTCAGCTGACTGAAGATAATATTAGATGGATTGAATTGATCGGAAACTTGGATATTAATAGACATTTTTTATACATTTTATAGGAATACAAACTTTAAGTTATTTTTTTTCTGTATATACAGTAATAAAACATGTCGTGTTCGTCTAATAAAAAAAGTTTCTTATTTTCTGATTGTGGGTGTGGGTGCAAGGGTAAAAAACAGGAACAAAAATTTTTGATTTCCATTATGTCCGCTCTTATATTTTTTATAATTGCAAACCCAGATACGTTTCGTCTTATGCGTAGCGTATTTGGTAAGTGGGTTTCCAGCCCAACTGGGTGTCCAAGCGCGAAAGGTTTGATGTTGCATACACTCGTCTTTTTCCTTGTTGTTTGGGGTATGATGAATATAAAAAGAGAATCGTTTGAAGTTGAGGGTCCTTCTCCAGTTCCAGAGGAAGAGGTTGAACCTACTACAGAAGAGTTGGAAAAAATCGCGGAGGAGGCCCAACCAGTGGTTATGAATGAGGAAGTTATTGAGGATGAAGACGATGACATTGATGTTTTTGGACCATCTGCTGCTCCACCACAAATGACCGATATGCCTTTGCCATTACCAGGTATGGAAGAAGAGCAATTTGCACTGTTCGATAGTGGGCAGACTTTGGACTCTATGGATTTAACAGAACCTACGGATTTACCACCATCTGGTTTGACAGGTAAAGATGATGATGAAGCCGTGACGTGTAAGTGTTCTAATGGTAAAAAAGTTGTGATGGTTTAAAAATCTTCGTCAAATTCAATAGAAGTTGAATCTTCGTCCATTTTACCATAATCACCAACTCTTTTTTCGAAAAAATTAGTTTTACCATCAAGTGATATATTCTCCATAAAATCAAAGGGATTTTTTGTGTTCCAGATTTTATCGTGACCACTTTGTTTTAATAATCGATCTGCGACATATTCTATGTATTCAGACATTTTATCGGAATTCATACCGATAAGACTACATGGAAGTGCTTCTGTTATAAAAGATTTTTCTATAGAGACTGCGTCTTTTACAATTTCGTAAATAGTGTTTGGTGGAGGTTTATACTTTAACATTTTGAATAACTCAATTGCAAATTCTAAATGTAATCCTTCGTCCCTGCTTATAAGTTCGTTACTAAAACATAAACCAGGGAGGAGACCGCGTTTTTTCAACCAAAATATTGCACAGAAGCTTCCAGAAAAGAATATACCTTCAACACAAGCAAATGCGAATAATCTTTCTGCGAAAGATCTATCTCGACTAAACCATTTCATGGCCCATTGTGCTTTATTTTTAATACAAGGTATGCTTTGTATAGCCTCGAAAAGGTGTTTCTTCTCAGATGAACTTTTTATATATTTATCAATGAGCTTACTGTATGTTTCTCCATGAACCATTTCGTTATGTTCTTGGTATGCATAAAAGGATCTTGCTTCCGTATATTGAACTTCACCAGCAAAATTATTGTTTAAATTTTCAAAAACTATACCATCTGAACCAGCAAAAAAAGCCAAAATATATTTTATAAAATGTTTTTCGTTATCGCTTAAATTAGTCCAATCGTCCATATCTTTCGAAAAATCAATTTCTTCTGCAGTCCAATTCGACATTTGAGCTTTTTTATAGAGCGCCCATAGATTTTCGTGTTGTATTGGGAAAACTGTGAACCTATCGAGTGTTGGTAAAAGCATTGGTTCAGCTTCTTCTTCTAGAAAATCCTGGAATTCAAAATAGGATCCTATAAGTTTGTCATTAATAAGTATTTGTGGATATACAGAAACTGTCTTTCCACACTTTTTTGATAATTCATCTTTATCGACCATAGTTTTTTTATATTCTAAACCGTATTCTATACATAAATTAGTTGCAAAGTCGCAATATTGACATCCTTCTTTGGATAAAATTTCTATTCCCATGTGTGCTAATATCTGTAAATATTTTTGTGTGAAAACTTTAAACATGATAAATTTTTCAGAAATCCAGCCTGGGGAATTAGTAAAAGTTTTAGTGACCTTAGAGGACGATATAGAGGATGAAGTATATGCCAAAGTAAAAGAAATACACGATACTTACATGGTAGTTTCTTATTATACAGAAACTAGTATGACATATAAAGGGGCTCGTATTTATGAGTTTGAAGATAAGGATGAACTTGTTCAGGAAGATAATTTATCCGAGCATCATCAAGCGAGTGACTATTTTGAAAACGTAAAGGATAATTTATACTATATGATAGATGAAATAGACTCGGAAGAAGATAGTGAAATAATAGACGAATCTGATGACGATGGTTCAGATTTAAGTGGGTTTATAGTTTCTGATACTGAAATTGACGGTGTTGTAATACCACCACCTAACCATGCCATGATAGATAAGGAATGGAGAGAATGGCAACCTACTAGCCCTGGTTCAATGAGGTATAAACAAATGGTTGATAATATGGAAGAAAGAGCACGAATACAAGCTGATAATTTAAATTTTTAAAGCCTAAGTATGCGAAATTATTATCAAAAAATAACAGTTTTGTATACCATGGAAGAATTGACTGCTAATATATGGTCAGATGTTGATCATTTACTCAATAAAAATAAAATACAAAAGTCAGTAGATAAAAATTTATGTAATATATGTAAAATTCCCAAAGTTATAACTCGAGAAGGATTCCCGACGTGTCCGGGGTGTGGAATAATTGATAGTACTTTTATAGATGATACACCTGAATGGACGAGTGGTGTTACAGAAGATGGTAAAGTGAATGATCCGTCTAGGTGTAGTAATGTAAATGCTAACCCAGAATTATTTTCAAATTCTTGGGGAAAGGGGACTGTTATTACTACGCATAGGGGGTCGTCTTACGAAAATAAACGTATGGCTAAAATAAATTTTCATCAATCTATGAATCATAAGGATAGATCTTTATTTCACGCCTATAAGGATATAGATGAATTTTGTTATACATTACCCGATTCTGTTTTAAAGGATGCTAAGATGATGTATAAAAAATTTAATGAAAAAAAATTAACACGGGGTGCTGTTCGAACAGGTATTAAGGCGAATTGCGTTTTATTTGCGTGTCGGATGTCTAAAATACCTCGAACAACAAAAGAAATTTCAGATATGTTTTCTATTCAACCAAAGGATATTAGTCGAACTTCGCAAATGTTTAAGGAAATTATGTTAGGTAAAACGTCTCAAATTTATACAACTATGCCATACGATGTAATGAATAGATTACTAAATTCGTTTGAACTTTCTAAAGAAGAGCGTTTGAAATGTCACAAAATGTGTTCTAGTTTAGAAGAATGTTCTGAACTTATGAGTAAAACACCAAATAGCGTGGCTTCTGTTATTATATATACCATCGTAAAAGATAAAATAAGTAAAAATGATATTTGTGAGAAGTGTTTAGTATCTATACCAACAATTAATAAAATTGAAAATATAATTAAAAAATACTTAGAGGATAAAGTTATATATTAATATATATGACAAATAGACCGATAAGAGTTTTTATTAGTACGCCATGTTACGGTGGTGTATGCATAGAAAAATATATGATTAGCATAATACAACTTCAACTTGAATTTATGAGAGAAGGCATACAGATGGTTTTAGATACAACAGAAAATGAAAGTTTAGTTCATCGTGCTAGAAACGTTGCCATTGGAAGATTTATGCAAAAGAGTGACTGTGATTATTTCATGTTTATTGATGCAGATATACATTTTGATCCTAAATCAGTTGTTCGTCTCATAAAATCAGGGTACGATGTTTCAGTTTCATTGTATCCTAAAAAGGTTGTTATGTGGGAACAAGCTAGTAACGCGATAAAAAATGATGACAATAGAGATTTGGCAATGTTATCCTCTTCTTTAGTTGCTAATATAGGTGCTACATCAAGGAGTGTTACTGCTAATGGTTTTATTGAAGTTTTAGATGGTCCTACGGGATTTATGGTTATTAGTCGGGATGCACTTAAAAAAATGCACGAACACTATACTGATTTGAATTGTAAAAATGATCACCAAAATAGAGATTTTGATGAGTATTGTGCAGTTTTTGATTGTATGATAGATCCGGAGACTAAAAGGTACCTTTCAGAAGATTATGCATTTTGTAGAAGATGGCAACAGATAGGTGGTAAAATATACGCTGATGTTCAAGCAACTTTGGGACATATAGGAAATTTACCCTTTGGAGGATGTTTAAAAGACAGGCTTAAGGTTTAGGAGTTTAATATATAAAAATGAAATTTTGTACTATTATAGTTACTAGGGGTAAATCGTGTCACGTTAAAACTTTACATAGCGTTCTTAGATTTAATTTATTATGCTTACAAAGTAAATCTGAGAATGAATTAATTTTTGTTGACGAAGAACCATACGAAAAATCTGAGATGATACAATCTAAAATGAAAACGTGTGATCGTATTTTTTATATTGATTATGGTATATCTGTAGATGATGATTCTCTGAAAAAATGTTTTGGACCAAATGACGGTATTGGATGTTTGGTTTTTCCGGGTGTAAAAGAAGGTATTGATTGGGAAATGTTTAAACATAAAGTGAAAAACGATGTTAAAGAACCTATACAGCAAATGGGTATGCATTTTGATACGAGTGTAGGTAGAAAAATTACAGAAGATATATACGTTGTTGATGAAACTTCTGCTAAATGTTGGGTAATGATGAATAAAAATGTTTTAAAACACGTAAAAGATAAAAAGAGTGGTTCTTTTAAAATTTACCCAAGAATGAATGTGATGTTTTCAAAATTAAGGGAGTCGGGTGTTAAAATTCACGCGTATGTAGAAGCTAAGTTGACCATGACATATGCTCATGAATGTGTGAGTAATATTTTACATTCCTCGGGTATTAAAAGTAATTAAAGATTTAAATATAAATATTAAACAGAATGAACCGAGTGTTTGTAAAGAAGGATGATCCTCTTTACAAATACGCGTTAGACTTTATGGAAAGGTCTTGGGGTACTAAAGGTAAAGGTATATTTCCGGGGTGCCAACCTATATCCATAGAAAGAGAACATTTTAACATTTTATCGAATAATGATTATGTTGTTTGTGAAAAAACGGATGGTACTCGGTATATGATGATTGCTATTCAATATGGAATGCAGAAATTGTGTATATTTGTGAATAGAGCGCTTGAAATGTTTGTAACCCCTTTAAATTTCCGTGCCATTGTTTTTAAAGGTACAATACTTGAAGGTGAATTGTATGAAAATACTTTTATGATATACGATTGTTTATTATCGTGTGGTGAAGTTGTTGGTAATAAAGATTTTTTGGAACGTTTGGAGTATTGTGAAAAAATAATGAAAAAAGCGATGGTTTTAAAAACGGATGTACTTACATTACAAGTAAAAAAGTTTCATTTACACCAAGATTTTAAAGCGTTTATGGATAAATATCTACCAAAGGTAAAACAGGAAATTGATGGTCTTATTTTTACACCGGTGAATGAACCTATTCGTATAGGTACGCACGAAACCATGTTTAAATGGAAACCGAGAAATAAAAATACAATTGATTTTCTCGTAAAAAGGGGTCCCACCGCGGAAACACCCGGGTGCGTACCCGGACAATATGTATGGAGACTGTATATTCAAGATAGAGGAAAACACATTTTTGAATCTTCTATACCCGTGGATAGAATGCAAGATTATACTTGGTTACGTGACGGTGATATTGTTGAGTGTATGTATGTAACATGGGAAAAGGGACCATTATGGTGGAAACCAATTAAGAAAAGAACCGATAAAACGTTCCCAAATAGTAGAAGAACGTTTTATAGAACGCTCGTGAATATTAAGGAAGATATTCAGATGAAGGAATTTTTAGACTGTAAGCCAAAATGAAATGATTATCTTCTTTAGGGAAATGGTTTAATTTTCCTAATTTATCATCGTCTTGTATTAACCAGTCATCTCCTAAATTTGTTATAGACATGTAATGACCACCATATTGAATACCTTTATGAATTATAGTAGATCTTAATTTATACACATTATTTTCGATTTTTAGTTCTTCGTCTATTTTTACAAAACTCTTTTTATCGAATGATATTAAAAATATTTTTGGGTATTTTGAAAAAATGTTTCTTGTTGTCGCAACGTGATGTTTTTTACCTTTATTGTCTATGTAATCTTCTATAGTATTCCATTTATTACTTTCTTGAATCATTGTATTTACATCTTTAACATCTTTTTCCATGTTTAATATGTGTATGCAGAATGGTATTTGGGTTATATTTTTACCTACGGGTGATATTGTTATTTGTTTAGTTTCTCCATAAATGAGTTCCTTGATGTAAGGATAACTTTTTTCAAGTATGTCTATTATACAGAATATTGCGTCTTGTGCATCGTGTGGTTGTCCAAGTATAAACCTGGGAAATATTTTTACGAATTCCTGTAGTATGGGACCAATTGTAAAAACTTTTGTTTCCTTGGTATGAAAATAAATACGAACAAGATTTTCGTATGTTTTTGTAAATGCACACTCTCCCGTGTATTTATTATCTAGTATATGAGCTGATATTTCATGTATATGCAATATAAATTGTATTGCAGAATTGAAATAACACGTATTTCCTAAATTTATGAAACCATGCATATAAAAAAGATGAATAAAAAAGGCTTAAGAAGAAGACGCGTTTATAAAAAGTAAAAAATTAAGATGGACGTTCACAAAATTTGTGACACTGTTAAACCTATTCTTGAAAAGTATAATAACGATGAGTATATTGAAATGGAACTACGACTTGGTAAATTTAATGGGACGTTTTTTGATACAAACGTAGGTAAAGAAAATTACGATAAGATCTTACATAGTTTATATGCATATAAGGGTTGGGAAAGTGTATCTAACTTTACTTCTGAGGTTTATCATAGAAATGAAGATAACACGCGATTAACTATTCGAGAAGATACTGGAGAAGAGACACTTATTAAGAAAGAACGTGTATGTGTAGAAGATTTTAAGAAATTGGAAAATACACCTTACGATATACGATTTTGTGTATCTAACGAAACTCCTATAGAGGATGATGGAAATAATGATTTTTCGAGTAAAAAAATAAAGAATAGAACATCTTTTGTTCGAAAGAATTTATCCATCGATATGACTGTATGTCAGGGTACGAGTGAGGATATGGATTCGGAAGAGTTCACAGTATTTCAGATTGAATTTGAAATTATTGATCCACGAAAAGTTACAGATATTGATACTTTATTTAATATTATTCATAAAATTAAGGATTTATTTAATATCTTGGGTACTTATATATGTTAGCTTGGTTACTAATAATATGTATAGTATTCTTTTTACTATATTCTGACATAGACATAACCGGCAATCGTATTATTGTTTTAGGGTATAAGACTAAATATTTTTATATATCAGATGGTCAATCAAAAAAGATGTTCGAAAAAATGAAAAAGGATGGTATGCCAGAAGAATCATTAAAACAATTTATTACGATGGAAGATAGGTTTCTTAGTCTCGAAAGAAAATCCGTGTGCTCGCAAATATCTAGAAAGTTTGAGGCATTTGCACTTTCGGATGAAATAAAAAATCAATTTCTTGGGTATGATTTTTCATATCATGCGAAACATCTCAAACAAATATCTGAACCAGAAAAACTTATAAATCGAAATATATCATGTTCATAAGATAAAACATCATACGTCTATTAGAATTTAATTCCATTCGTGTAAAATTATCATACACATACATTATTAAACCTATATCTTCAATTTCACGATTCATATCAAGATATTTTCTAGGATCATCTGATTCGTGAAATTCGTCCGTATAATAGTATTCTATTTCTAATTTTCCCATTTTATAGTCGCTTTCGTCTCTTGTTTTCTTGATGTAATCTATTATTACATAAAATATGTTTTCAATTAAACTTGATAAAATATACTTTTTAATGTGTTCGACATATTCGTCTATAACACATACAGATTCATTTTTTCTTATATAATTTAAAAGTAATTCTCGAGGTGGATTATCCATTATATTTGTTTTTACTTTTTCTTCTTTAATTCTTTTTCGAAGTTAGCGTATATTTCGTTGAGTAATCGTGCATTAGATTTAGAACGCGATCTTGAATTTGAGTTCGAGTTCGAGTTCGAGTTCGAGTTCGAGTTCGAGTTCGATTTAAAATTTAAACGACGTACGACCTTATTCACTGGTTTTGCGGGTGATTTTTTCTTTATTGGTGCGCGTTTAATAACCTTCTTAGTTGGTCTTGGTTTTCTTTTAACGAGTTTGGGTTTTGGTGGTATAACTCGTTTTTTATTTAATGCGAGTGGTGGTTGTCCTCGTAGTTCTCTTCCTATCTTTATAAAATCTATTATCCTTTTACTATTAAGATTGGGTGTTTTTGGTAACGACATTGCAAAATTAACTATTTTGTTTACTTCGTTTTTACCAAATTTACCGTAAATCTTATTCGCTTCTTTTTGGAGTAAAAGTTTCTTTAATTCCTGTTGTTTATCTAATTTCCAATTCTTCACCATATTCTTTTTAATTTTGTCTGCAGCCATTTTTTTAATAATTCCATTACTTGATACCGATTGCTTTTTATTTTCCATATTGGTTAATTTATTTTTAACTTCACGAACGTTTTTATTCAGATTCATTACATTTCCGTATTGTTTCATCCACTTTTTACCGTAAAGTTTAATGAGATCGTTTTTAATACTTGTATTGTTGATTTTTCGTTTTATATTTTTGTTTGCGCGATTTTCTTTTTTCTTTTTATTGAGTAATATTTTTTCCAATTCGTTTGCGAGTGCATTAGGGGAATTTGGTGTATTTGGTTTATTTTGAAGTTTTTGACACAGAATTTTTACGGTATCTGTATCATTTATTGATATACCTTTAGATATTGCGAGCGCTATGAGCTGTTCTTTTTTCATTTCTCTACACAATTTATTATCAATTTTATATTGAGAGTTACCTTTTTCAATTGTATCGAGGGCCTTGCATATGTCTTGTTTTTTATTTTTGTTTTTAACACCAACAACACCTAATTTTTTAGCAACTTCGAGTAATACTGGTTTAGTAAGACGTTCGCATTTTAAACCACCGATTTTCATAGTACCATCTTTATCGTACGTAATTTTTGTATTTTTAGATTTAGTTGATGCTTTTTTCTTAGCAGGTTTTCTTTTTGGTTTTTTGAAACAACAATCGTATCCTTGTGGATTTTTTCTAACCTCGAATCCTTCTTTACACGGTGGTCGTCTAGGTTTTGGACACGTCGTTTTCGTAACGACTTTTTTAGCGAGAGTGTGTTGGGTTGGGTTAACGTTTTTATTAACTAAACCTATTGTGTATCCTAATTTGTGTAATTGTTGAACGATTTTAACACCAATTGTATAGGCGCGTTCGAGATTGTCGGGGTCTTTTTCACCTTGTATTTGGATATTTCCGGAACCTAATTTACCACTTTTAGATGATAATATGAAATTATAACCTTCGTGTATTAAATAAACGTGTGGTAATTGTAATTCTGGTTCATACGTAACTCTTTCTGATTTTAAAGGGTTATCTCTGGCTATTTCGGGGAGTTTAAAATTTGCGTTTATGGAAAATTGACCGGCGATGTTATTATATTCGATTTCGTTGTAAAGAAAAGTGTGTTTTTCGGTGTAAGTGTCTATTATATATTTTCGTAGAGCTTCGGGTTGTTTTTTTAGATTTTTAGATCCTAAAAATCCACCCGAAAAACGGATTTTACCGTTTGTATAAATATTAAAACTAAAATTTTTTCTATTTATTCCATCCGTGATATATCCACCAAATTGGGCGGAAAAGAATTTTTTATTTAAATCACCTCGCATACCAAAATTGCTTGTATGAATTAAACCTGTTTGGAAACGACCATATATACCCTTTATTTCGTTTATATCAATGGTTAAATTGGATGATAATTGTGCATGTCCCTTTGGTCTTTGCTTCAATATATATTTTATATCGACGCGTTGTTCATTTTTTGTAAATTTGTCATTTACTAGAACATTGTATATACCTGGTTGAAATGTTCCTATTCTGAGCTCATTAAAGCCACTTGATAATGGACGCACTTGACCTGTTGTTATAGGTCCAGGTTCTCTTTCTCGTTGTACCTGTATGTTCGAAGCCCTTACAAACTGTCTTGGATCCATAGTTATACTATACTGAGATTTTATGATCAGTGGTCTTTTGAAATCTCTATATCTTGTATTTTTATATCTACACCGTACAAGAAATCTTCATTTTTTCGTACTTTGGGTTCGTTTCTATACATACACTCCGGAAGTCTCTTTACATCAATATCTCTACTACTGAATGGACCAATATAGAAGTCCTGTGTAAATCTTGGTCTTCCAAGGTTGTTTGCGTTACAATAATCTCTAAATTTTTCCTTAAAAACTTTTAATGGACACATATGTGCTATACCTGTATCCTCATTTAATACGACATCATCCGATTGTAAGAATGCTTCGAGTGGGTTTGTCACAGTCGCCACTTGTTTTCTTATATTTTCAAAATATTGTGGTACAACATTCCAAATATCATCACCCTGATATTTTTGGGCGTATTCTAAGTATCCACGGACACATTTTTGTAAAATAATTGGTAATTCTTTGGCAAGTTTATTTTCGAGTTGTGGATCGGCATCTTTATCCTTGATTTGGCGTTTAAAATCCCACGTCATTAAACGTCTAATAATACTTCCTGAATTATCTTTCCAATTTGGAACTTCGTTACCACCAAGAATACCTGGTATATCCCACGTCATATTTTTAGCCTTTTCACCTTTAACAGCTATAGATACATCTTCCCCGGAAACGATAGATTGGAATTCAGCTTGTTCGAGTTGTAAATCTCCCTTAATTTCGGGTGCAACAAACATGAGACCATCGTGAATGGAAGATAGACCAAATTTCTTTTCTATATTATTCGATAAGGTTCTAATATCATCGGCCTCATAAAATTTTTTACATACTTTTGTAATGAGTGTGGATTTACCAGAACGTGCGATACCTTTAAGAAATGGTATGATTTGCCATTTATCAATATCGTTTAAATCAAAACATAAACGGCCTATCATTACAAACATCCATTTACATACATCTTCTTCAAAGTTTTGCGAACGTAAAACTTGATCAAAATACGGCGTTGGTACATCGTACCAATTTTCCAACTCGCTATAATCTTTGAATTCAATTGGAAAGTATTTGGAACTCACTTCACGTGGGTCGAGATTTTGGGCTTGTGGTGATGTATAAGGGTAAAATTCACATTGGTATAGACCTGTTTTAGCACACCATTTTCTACCATAGAAGAGACCGTTTGAAAATGACCAAAGGTGTCTATTCTTTTTTATTTCAGGAAACTGCATATCATGACAGTCCTCTAGGTATTTTATGATTTGATTTATAGTAGAACACCCTCTAGATGTAAGTTCCTTCCATAATTCAAAACGGGATTCTTTTGGGGCAGTTCTATGAACATAATTTTTTATAAGTTCGGTTTGTTGCCAGGCGCGTGTATTAAATCCATCAGGGGTTCGAATTTGTATGCAACAGTATCCTTTGTATTTTCTAATGTTGTTTTCGTATAGTTCTCGTAAAATGACAATTAAGACTTTTTGAAAAACTTCAAGCTCTTCTATATCTTTTATTACAGAAGGCATGAAAATGTTTGGATCTGTTCCAGCTTCTGTATTATCTGCGGATGCATAGTTTACTCGTTCATACATACGCGCGGTCCTGAATAGTATTTGCCAAAGGTCCTCCATTTGGTTAAAAATACCGTTTATTCGTCTCGATAGTTTTAGATCGTCACTATCTTCTAGATCAATTATTCCTAAAGTATTAGCCCGGTGGTAGATTTCTGCTAGTAAATTCTTTTTTGAATTGTAGTATTCGCATAGAGATTTGATTTCGTAGTGTAATGGCTGACCATTTTCATCTAGTTCGCGTGGGCTGTAAAATCTTTTATACGAGAGCCGAAGTGGTTCTTCGAATGTAAGCGTTCCTTTTACAGACCAAAACGTTTCTAGTCTAGATACAATGTTTTCTAATTCCTCCTGGCGAGAATTTTGAATTACAGATACGGTTAATAAATCTTCAGTTTCTTCAGGGTTAATATTTTCGGTGATATAATGAGTATCCGCCGATGACATATTCTTATAATTAGTACTTTCTATTTTTCTAAGCCTTTAAATTTTGTAATTGACTTAAAATTTTTATCATGATCTTGTTCTGAACTTCTAGGGTTCTAGAGATATTTACCAGAGCAGAGCACACGGTTTCGCCATCTTCAGTTGCTAATACAGAACTTAAAAGACCACCAATATCATCGAGACCAGGAATTGTTTCGTCCATATATTCACCCAAATCTTCGTCACTTAGATCGATTTCGTCTTCGATTTCGTCTTCGATTTCGTCTTCGATTTCATCTTCAATTCCGTTTTGATCAATTACCGATCCAAATTCCCCGTTTTCGGATTCGGTATCGGAAAATTCTTCTTCGGTTTCGTTTTCTTCTGGTACATTTTTTGGTTCCGTTTCGGTAGACATTTATATACACCAGGAAAAACCAATTTGTGTTTTTTCGCGAAATTATCTGAAAAAAAAATCTTAGTGTATAGTACAAACACACACACAATGGCCGGAGGTCTCATGCAACTCGTCGCCTATGGCGCCCAAGACGTCTACCTTACAGGTAACCCAAAAGTCACTTTTTTCCAGGCGGTTTACAAACGCCACACCAACTTTGCGATGGAAACCATCGAACAAACTATTAACGGTACCGCCGCGTCCTCGGGTCGCGTCTCCGTCACGATCGCCAGAAATGGTGATTTGATCGGTGACATGTACCTCGAAGCGACTACCGCGAATAATTTGGCGAACGTCTCTGGTGCCACTAAAGATACTAACTGGGTCGCTGAGCGTATTGTCTCGACTGCGGAATTGTCCATCGGTGGTCAAAGAATTGACAAGCACTACCAAAGATGGTGGAGATTGTACTCTGAATTGTACTTGTCCGAAGGGTCCAAGCTCAACTACGCTAAGATGACGACTAACCCAGTCGGCACTTCCGCCAACCAAGTTTACTTGCCACTCATCTTCTTCTTCAACCGCAACCCAGGATTGGCCTTGCCATTGATTGCTTTGCAATACCACGAAGTCAGAATCGACATTGACTTGACCTCTGAGT
>Ga0209404_10000520_pt1 | contig 29914 bp, 36 predicted proteins | sample TroAtlMetagenome_2_FD_187447 | JGI IMG/M metagenome (GOLD analysis project Ga0209404, IMG submission 187447) | Marine eukaryotic phytoplankton communities from Atlantic Ocean - Tropical Atlantic ANT8 Metagenome (SPAdes) (version 2) | ecosystem: Environmental > Aquatic > Marine > Oceanic...
AGCAAAGAGCAGATCATCTAAATGCATGGCTACATCAGTACAACTGGCATCGCCCACACTCAGCTATCGGTGATCTGCCACCTATCAGCAGGCTACCGACAGTGAACAACCTACTGGCTTTACACAACTAGGCCTTCCAGCTGCTGATGCGCCTTCGCTAATGAGGTTTCCGTTGCCGCTAGTCGAAGGTTCAGTTGCAAGGTGCTTTCAACTGCTGATGCTAGGCGCTCTTTCAGCAAGGTCGCCACGATTGCCGACGTGGTAGGCAGCGTCAGCTGAAAGCTGCGAGTGGCAAGGATTGGGTATTGGTTTTTCATGGCGCAGGAGGTCATCTCAAGACGATATAGGCCTGAGGTAAGCTGGCGGGTGAGGAATGCTGATTTCTTCGGCGTTGGCCAGCTCAGAGAGGTCAGTGTGCTGTGGATGCGAAAGGCCGCAAGGGAGCCAGGTAGATCAGTCGGAATTTCCGGCAACGCCGCACCGCAGTCTGGTCGCGCGTAACACAGGTACTCATACAGGGCGAGAGCGCGGAAGGTGGCGGAGTGTCTTAGGTCTGCATTTGGCGTGTGCTGCTCAAGCTGGGCGACTGCAGTGAGTGCGTAGACAGCAGCATCTTGGCCCTGCGCGTGATCAGTGATGCCGAGTGGCCAGTCGATGCGGTCGAACTGTAGATTGAGGGCCAGCTGGAGAACTTGGCTGGGTTTGATAGACAGAATGAGCTCGCCGCCCGGCGTGTGGCTGAATAGCGTGGCTCGCTTTGCGCTATCTTCGACCAGGCGTTGCTTGCCAGTCGATAAGTCGGTTTGAGCCAGCTCTGCAGGCGTTGGCAGTGTGCCCCATGGGTTTTTAGCATTTTCTAGGGTGCGTTTGAGCCAGGCGTTGGCTTGCTTCAGACGTTCACGCACTAGCTCTGGCGTGACGAGCGTCGCGCCGGGTTTCTGGATAAGCGAAAGCTCGGCATCCAGTAGTTGGGCAAGCGTGCGCGCCGAGGCGGCATCACGGCCAAGTGACCAGCGAATCTGGACAGGGAGTCGGGGGTTGCTGCTGAGGTATTTGGATAAGGTGAGGTAGTACTGATACACCCCGCTGGGCGAGGTGATCAGGTCCTGCTGCTTGCGTGAGTTGGACATGGTAGAGCGCCTTTTTTAAGTCTCAGATGGACTTTGTGCGATCTACCAAATCCTTTTCCCGCTGAAACCCCCGGTTTAGAAGGGTTTCATTACTAATTGGTGGAGCCGGGGGGATTTGAACCCGTTGCAGCTCTACTGCATTGCTACGCAATTTTTCGCTTTCCCTCTGAATTCAATATGTTAGCAACTTAAGCGCTTTGCGTTTTTCTGCATTGCGTCGCTATGTTTGCGACACTTTTTCGACAATCTGATTGCAGGTCACGCCCTATCTAGGGGAGCAATGCTGCTTGCACTTGCCCCTGCAAGGACAAAATTTTTATCTCATGCTATAGTGTCAACCTAACATTCCCTTCCCTTTTTGGAAGGGGTAGTGTGCCGCTCGCTCCAGACAAACCGGTGAGACACGGGCACCCTGTAAAATCTCATGAGTGCTCTCTGTATCTAAAATAATGGACGCTCGTTTTTGGAGGCTGGATGCCCGACTTGCCCGACCCTAATACCCATCTTATTTGCAATAAAACCGGCGCGCATGTCGAATATGTAATTAAGGATGGCTACCATTTTTCAGATATTGAAAGCATGCACGCTGACTGGACTAGTGCCCAGAACGAGGTTATTTCTGATTTGATAAGGGAACACGGTGATCGGTTGGACGATCCCGATTTTTCTTGCCAAATAATAGAACAGTATAGCCTGGCTGATCGTCACTGGAATTGGCTTAATAAAGCCTTTTTGTGTCGTTCAGGTGGATATATCTGGTTTTTGTTGATAGCTGAAAATAAGGTGCAGGGTGCTTGCGTTATTTACCATCCTAAGAAAAGCAGGTTGGATGAAGAAGAAATTTTCTATGTCGATTACGTTGCCTCTGCATATTGGAATAGAGACCGGCCCGGTTATAAAAAGCAATTTTCCGGGATAGGACGAAAGCTGCTGGCACACGCTAGTCAGTTTATTAGGCAGAAATTCGGGTATAGATTTGGGTTCGGTCTTCACGCTCTGCCAACTGCCGAAAGTTTTTATTCGGGGATTGGCATGGTGGCGTATGAGCAAGATCCTGAAAAAGAGAATCTCAGATACTTTGAAGCGGGCTTGGATGCAGCTATGCAGATAGCGGGAGGTGTCTAATGGTCGACGAATTTGATATTGATAGCTCCGATTTTTTTGTAACTCCGCTGCTTAATGAAAGACAGTCTAATTTCTATGGCTCCTACAAGAGCTTGCGTGAAAATATTCAACCAGCTCAATTGCGAGAGCGCATTCCACCAGGGCAAAGCTCCGACGACTTTCTTCTACGAGTGGCGCGTTATACTGATCAAAGTTTTGGTGTTAAGTACAGAAAAAATCGTTCCGCGGATGAGTACAAGAGCCTTGTGTGGATGTCGCTCGTTAGGGATAAGGCTTACCGGCATGTAATTGCACGTCAGGTAAAAAGCTTTAAGTTCTTATCTCCTCGCAATTTGAGGGAGTTTGCGCGATTAAGTGTCGATCCCGGCAATATATCCAATTTGTCTGAGCATCTTTGGGATGAGTACGGCATTGTTTTTGTGGTAGAAAAGGCTCTTCCTGGTATGAAGGTAGATGGTTGTGCTTTTTTGTTGGAAGATGGAACCCCTGTTGTATCTGTGAGTACTAGATACAATAGGTATGATAACTTTTGGTTTACTCTTTCTCATGAGTTATCGCATATCGTTCTTCATTATGATTTGCTTGAGAATCCAATACTCGATGATCTTGATGAGGAACCAGACTCTGAGATTGAGGTTGAGGCAAATAGACTTGCCACTGACTCTTTGGTTCCCCGCGATATTTATAGGAAGCTTATCCTTTATTCCGATGTACCATCAAAGGTTTTGGAATTAAGTGGTCAGGCGGGTACTCATGCCGCTATTGCTGCTGGGATGATAAGGCATCATACCAAGAATTGGAAAAAATACGCTGATTTGGTTAGTTTTATGGATGTCAGAAAGGAATTCGATATCTAATGGTAAAGTATTCTCCTTTTCTTAAAATGAAACAAAATGAAGTCCAGGCTATAAGGGAGCTAAGTGGCGATGTGTCTCTTGATATTAGGCCTGTTTTTGATATTCCAAGAGAGTCCAAAGAGCAAACTCTAGACGGGATAAAGGATCGGCTTAGGAAGGGGAAAAAAGAAGTTGCTGCATTGTTCAAGGGACGCAATGTTATTGAGTTCTACTTAGATAATTACGACCTTGATGACTCAATCTATATAGATGGGTCGCCGCAATACGGCTTCATTCTAAATGATTTCCGTCAATTTTATCCTATACCTGTTCTAGCTTTTGATAGAGATGCTACGCATAACGCTGAAGCTATGCGATACGTCAGCGAAATGCGCAGCTCCGCCGCTATCCGGCTTCAGCGCGCCGATGTTGAAAGTTATAGGCTTGCAAGGTCAAATTTGCAGGATTTAATGAAAGATTTGTCGGAAGCTGGTTGTCGATCAGTTCACTTACTTATTGACCTTCGTGTATCGACTGACCCTCATGCTGATGCTGGTTTGGTCTCTGCCTTTATTGGACGTATTGCTGCCGACTTTGAATTTCATGTTATTGTCGTTTCAGCCTCGGTTATCCCTGCGGGTATTAATGCGCTTTTGAGTACAAATTCTCAGATTACTGTTCTTCGTAGTGAGAAAGTGATATGGGATTTTATTTCTGCAGAGCATAATGTTCTTTATGGCGACTATGGCGTGGTTAGCCCGGATTACTCTGACATTGATTTTGACCCGAGGTTCTTGAGGAGGTTTGCTGCCCCTAAGGTGTTTTATACGCACGGCGATCATTTTAGTGTCTTAAGGGGGGCTGCTTTCGATAGTCATCCAAAGGGTAATGGTCAATATTTTGATATAGCTGATGCGCTTGTTGCAATGCCTTTTTTTCGCTCAGTCGGTGCTTCTTACGGAGAGAAATATATTTACGATCGAAGTCATCTTGCCGCAGCTCGTCCAGCTAAAGCTGGAAATCCAGGCTCTTGGATCAAGGCGACCCTCGCCTCTCATATATCTTACATCGTTGCTACTATTTAGGCTGTCTTGATATAAGAGCGGCTTTGATCGATTTTATTGTTTCTGACTTTTTTAGCCTCTCTCCCATAAGGGACGCCAGCTCCAGTCTCGTTGCTTTTTTGCTTGTCTTTATTTCTATTTTATCTCTGGCTATCTCTAGTAACTCTTCTCTCCATAATCCCATGAGCGCCTTTTTCTTATCAAAGTCTGGGTTTGTTTGAGCTTTCCGTATGTGCCTTAGTTTGACGTTCTCACTGACGGCCTCTGCAACTATTATCCCCCAATATTCTGGCAGATTTTTTGTGGCCCATCTGACGTGGTTTTTTGTTATTACCGCCGTTATTCTTGGGAAAGTTTGGTTGTATATTTCTGCTTGTCTTGTAAGTCTTGATATGCTGTCTGTTTGCCCCTTTATTTCGTAGCAGTGAGTTTCTTTATAGAACGCAACTACGTCGGCTATAGCATTTCCATTATGAACTCTGACCTCTTCCATGATTTTTTCAACAGCCGGCTTTCTCCTTCGTATATGCTCTATCAGCGCTGTCCTTATTTCTTTGTCTTTTAGCATTTCTTCTTTTAGCTCAAATTTTACTAAGTTTGCTTTTGGCCTTTTATTCTTGCGCACACTCCGAAACTTGGTTCGCCAGTTTTTGCTTAAGTTTAGAGTTGAGTGCTTAGGCTATACTGTTGGCTGTTTGTGTTTAGAGCAATGCGAAACATGCAACTTGTTGGAGTGTCTTGACCTCTTAATTAACTATTTACCCTATGGAACCGGGAAAACCAGCGCCTAGCTGCTTCTTGAGTGATCGCTATCCCGCGTTGTGATTGGGTAACTTTGAATTCGCCTCGTCGTATTCAGGGCTAGTTTGCCCTATTTCTGGTGCTGTTTGGCCACTGGCCAGCCATAGGGCGTACTGAGGAAACACTTTCACCAGAACGTCCAGTTCTTCAGTTGTTACACGAACTGCGCCTTTGCTCACGCTTTTCCACCTGTCGTGATCCCCGCCGCCTTTCTCGCTGGCTTTCTTCGGGCCAACCTTCTTTATCAATAATCTTGCTCTATCAGCGGAAGTTTCCATATAGAAATAAACAACCAATTAAATTAGGGGATATTATTGCCCTTAAATTCTTCTGGGGATATAGTTACCCCATGTCAGGGAATTAATTGCTCTGAATTCAGTCTTCTAATGCGGAATATAGTGGAACAAAGCGTATGGATATGGAAGGTTTCGGACCAGAAAACCTCATCGGAGCACCACCGATCATGCCGTGGCCCAAGTTTGCCGACTGGATCGGCATGGGCGATGAACCCCGCGTAGTCGAATCATGGGTGCAGCGCGGCTACCTCCCGACCAAGAAAGTCGGCAAGCGCGTCATGATCAATGTCGCTTTGCTGGTTCGTCAGTTGCTGGAAGAGGAGTAGGGCGCATGGCAACGCTTGAAGTGCTTCACGTCATGTCCGCACCTGTGACCCCTAACGCCGTTATTCACATTGTTGGTGATACCGGCAATGGTGATCACGAGTTTCGCGTCATCAAGTCTGGTCGTGTGGTTCATCAGTCCTGTGATGGCTTTGTTGCTGCTGGCTTTGCCATGCACGAGGCCCTTTCGCTCGATCTGTCCGATAACTGCCCTTGGGCCAGCTTGTGAGGGTTGCTGCATGAGTGCTGATCGTAACGAAGTCGAGTTCTTGAAGGGGTTGGAGTGCATTAAGCGCCGTCACAAGCCTTTCTGTTCTTGCTGTCTGTCGCAGTCGGTTGCGGACGCTATCAAGTCTTCTCTGTTGGCCGTTCACTCCGCTACTGATCTTGATGACCTGCAGTTTCGTGCTGGTATTGCCTTTGGCGCACTCGAAGCCTATGTGCACGTGGGAGCTATCAGTACTGCGCATAGCCTTAATGCTCACCGGTTACTTGAGTCTGCTTTCAATTTTGCTCCCGCGCAGGTGGCTGCATGAACGCCATTCGCAACTACAAGCCCCAGCATGAACCCGGCTGTCGCTGCGCCGTCTGCACCACGGCTGAGTACGTTGCCAAGATGCGCACCCGCACTGAGATTCGCCGTCAGCGCTGCTATGAGATTTTGAACAATCCCTTTGGCTACCGCCGTGAGTCAAGCGGCTGGATGGAAGAACGCCCAGCCAAGCCGATTGACTACCGCAAAGCCTCCGAAGGTGAGGTGTAACCATGACCTCCAACAGCGACCGCCAATTAACCGATGGCTATGTTCTCTGCCAAGAGTGCGGCCACGTTGAGGAATACACCCAACAGCGGGCGGAAGGTCATGAAACCTGCGTTCGTTGCGGTGCCAAGTTCTGCGGTTGCGCATGTTGCGATGGTCTGGCCCGGCTGAATCTGCAGCTGAAAATCCATGAAGCTACTGACGGGGAGGGCTGAGCTATGTCTGCTTGGGATGTGATCGTTATTTGGCTGACCTCAGTGTCTAGCGTCATGTTGCTTTATGTCGTTGGTTCTCACGTCCTGCGCTTTCTTGTGGCCTATTCACCCTGGCCGATTACTGCTCAATCTTGCTCCACTGATACCCCGGTCGCTCCTTCTCGCTTCCGAGTAAAACGCTATCTGGTGGCTTTGTTATGGCACTGGACATTGCCCTTCATGTTCGGCGCTGTGGCTGCCTCAATGGTCGCCCTCTATGGCATTCAGTCGAGCATTGAAATGGTTGATCAGTCCCTTGATGGCGCCATGCAACGAATGATCGACACCTGTACTACCGAAGCCACCGAGACGGCGGAAATTAGCGGAGCGACGCGAAGTCTGTTTCCGCTGGCTCGGGGGCCAACAAGCCCACCGGGCGCGTTAGCCACGCACCCACCGTCACCACCGTTTTAACGCACCCAGCCCGCGCAGTGGCTGAAACGTAAAACCCCAGCATCACCGAGAACAACCCTCGGGCGAAAAATTCAAATTCGCCTGTGTGGATTCGCTCGGCCTGCTGAAAGGCAAATCGCGCAATCAAGCGCACCACAAGTGAGGTAACACCAATGGCACGTTCAACTATGGAAGTCGCGTTTCTGAGCACCCAAAAGCTGGAATTCACCGGCAACAACGGTCACGTCAAACAGGTGAAGGTCTTCTACGGCGACGAGCCAGACGGCGAAACCGAAAACGGCCTGTCCATCGTCAGCATGGATGTCCCGCCAGAAGTGGCCGACGAGATTTTTGCAGCCGGTGCCAATATCGCCCCGCTGGAACAAGTGCGCATCACCTTTGAGGTCGCCCGCGCTGGCAAACAGAAGGGCAACAATCTGTGCCTGCACATCGAGCCTGTGAAAGGCCGCGCTGAGAAGCCAGCCGCACCGGCTGCACCCAACACCCAGGGCAAACCCAGTAACTGATTTTTGAAAGGGGTAGGTCATGGGGCCGCAAGTTTACGTACAGGTCTGTTCCACCTTCGACCAAGCCGGTCAGTGCGTGGAATCGGTCTGGCAACTGGCCTACCTCGCTTCGGACTCCACCGAGTTTGAAGCCTTCACCGCATTCGATCCTGAGGCCTTTTGGTCTGGGTTCGGGTACACGCTGACCTTCTTCGCCATCGGTTTTGGCGTCGGTCTGCTCGCTGCAGTACTCCGCAAAGCACGCGGATAACCCCAACCATGAAAGAGGTAATACCCATGAAAGATATGACTGCTGTACGCCGCTTCGGCTCCAAGTTCGGCACTGCTGCCCGCAATGCCGCTATCGCTGTGTCTGTGCCGGTGATGGCCAGCCCCGCGTTCGCTGCACTGCCGGAAGAGGTCACCACTCAGATGACCGCTGCCAAGGCAGACGCCACCGAGGGCGGCGGTTTGATCATCGGTGCTATCGCCGTTGTTGCCGGCATCGCGCTGGTAATCGCGATCTTCCGCAAGGCCTGATCGTGCTCTGGTCATTGCTGCTGGGCGTCGTGATGGCCTCGGCGTTCATAGCAGGCATCAAGGTCGGCCAGTATCAATGACTTCTAGGGGCCTACGGGCCCCTTTCTTCTTTTCGGTGTAGCTATGCGAGCTTCGACGTTCCCAACGGTGCTTCTACTTTTTCTTGCGGCTCTTTCTGTGCTGGTGCCTCGCCCTGCGCTGGCTGCGCCTTATCAGTGGTATGTCGGCAGCGTCAGCGACGGTTTATATCCCAGCCCTATGGCTGCGTGCCAAGGGTACGTCACTAAAAAATCTAAGCCAGTGGGCACACCTGGGCAGAACCTCCGTAACCCACAGATTGAGCCTTACACAGAACAGCAGTTCCGCTGTCGCTATCAGTACCTGACCACCTATAGCGATGGTTCGTACAACAATACCTATTACAACTCTCAGCAGTTCATAACCCGCATAGGCGACTCTTGCCCTAACCCTGACGATATTTACAACCCGCTCAATGGTGTGTGTGAGCAGGACTGCGCGCACACCGAAGGGCAAACCATCGCAGCCCGTGGCCCGGATTCACCTGTCACCGTCGATGGCGACGGCTTTCGCACTATTGCACCCGAGGCTTTTGGCGGTGCCTGCTTCGATGGTTGCTATTACGAGATTGAAAGCTCGTTTTCTGATCGCCTGTCCTGCGCGATGGTCTACGGCTCCACCGATACCGCGTTCTGTAATTACCTCACGCACGGCACTGGCGACTCCTGCCCCGCCAGTAACGGTGTGCCCGCTGCCGGTGGCGATCCGCTTAACCCCGACCCTGATCCTGACCCCGATGCACCTGATCCCGGCTGCGGCCCAGGCTATTCATGGACAGGCCATTACTGTGCAGAAGACCCTGATGGCGAAGGTGACGGCTCCGGCGATGGTGGCGACGGTGATGGTGATGGCGGAGACGGTGATGGTTCGGGTGGCGGTGGCTCCGGCGATGGAGACGGCGACGGCACAGGTGATGGCGAGGGAGAAGGCGACGGCGAAGATGAAGGCGAAGGCGACGGTGAGGGCGATGGAGATAGTGAAGGCGGCGGTCTGCACAAGCCCACCAAGGGTACCTTTGATGATGCCATTGCCGACTATGAAACCAAGATCGATGAAGCCCTTGCCGAAGTGAAAGACAAGGCCGGCCAGTTTGGCGATCTGATCAACCAAAAGATCGATGTTTCACTGTCATCCAGTAATGCCGCGCTGCCGTGCTTCAGCGCCACCATTCGCGGTGACAACGTTGGCTTCTGTTTCTCCACCTACGCCGATCAGCTCTCAGTGGTGCGCAATATTCTGCTGTTCCTCGCGACCATCCTCGCGTTTTACATCATCTTCCGGGAGGACAAGTAATGGATATTCCCTTCATTGGCGACATTCTGGAGTTTCTTCAGGCGGCTTGGGAGTGGATCTACTCCGGCATTTACGACTTCGTTAAGGAAGCTTTTGTGCTGGCCACAAAGGCTGCCATTTACGGCTACTTCCAAGCCCTATTGTTTGGTCTAGATGTCGCCTACGACGTATTTCAGGAGCTGGTCAGCGAGATAGGTGTTAGCGACAAGGTTCAGCAGTACTACAACATGCTGAACGCCGATGTACGTAGCGCTTTGGCTTTTTTCGGCATACCTGATGCGTTGATGATTATCTTTTCAGCCGTGGGCACCCGCTGGACGCTGAAATTCGTACCGGTCGTGGGGCGCTGATATGGCTATTAAAATCCACCACGGCCCGAACGGCTCCTACAAAACCTCCGGCGCGATTCAGGATGATCTGATTCCGGCCTTGATGGCCGGGCGTCACATCATCACCAACATTCGCGGCCTGACTCGTGAACGGGTCTTTGAGGTGTTCCCCGATCTGCCGTCATCGGTCGAAGTGGAAAACCTCGATCTGGAAGACCTCGATGATCTGGAGAAGATGCGCACCTTCCCGCAATGGGCACCGCGGGGCGCGTTCATCATCTTCGATGAAACCCAGCTGATCTTTCTCAAGTCGTGGCGCGAAACCGATCTGCGCAAGTTCGATTATCCCGGTGGCTCCAAGGCTGCCAAAGAGGCTGACCGGCCCATTAACTGGCTCGATGGTTGGACACGCCACCGGCATTGGAACTGGGACATCATCCTTACCACCCCGAACATCGGTTACATCCGTGACGACATCCGCCTGACCGCTGAAAAGGCCTATCTGCATTCGAATCTGGCCGTCATCGGCATCAAGGGCCGCTACAAGGAATCGCAGCACGCCGCCACCGACAACAAGCCCCCCATGAAAGGCTCGCTCGTGTCGGTCAAGAAGATCAACAAGAGGACTTTCAAACTCTATGACTCAACAGCAACCGGCACCGTCAGCGACACCATCGCGGGGAAGAGCCTTTTTAGAGACCCTAAAGTACTGCTACTTCTGGCACTTCCGGCCATCGTGTTTGGCAATTTTATACTTGGTGATGGATTTAGCTTCTCTCAGCGTCCGACTGATGCTGCAACTGATCAGCAGCCTGTGGCGGATGCTTCGCCCGATCCTGCTGATGGTCGTGCGCTTCATTCTCGTCCGCCTGGCAATCCTTCTTCTATTCCTATACGTGGGCAGCAAGCTGATCAGCCTGTTTTTCTAGAGCACCCCTTCCAAGGTCACAGCATCGCCATCAAGGCGTCATTGGTGGGCATTAAGCACAGCATTCGGCATTACCTATTCGTGATCACAGCCCCTACCGGGGAGCATTTCCAGATCAATAACCAGCAGCTTAGCCAGAGTGGCTATCGCCTCTCAGAAACCGCTGACTGCTCGGTACGGCTGACCTTTGGTGAGTGGTCGAGTTATGCCGTCTGTGCAGGCGTTGCGCAGCGCACGGCGGAGCGGCTCGTCTCGGAGCGAAGCAGTGCGCCCAGCAGCGCCCCCGAAACGCGCTACGTGACCATTGTCGCGGAGACGCCGCATGACGCCCCTGTAACACGTCATATAAACAGAACTAACAATCCGCAATAATACGCATTGGAGCACGTTAAATGGTTCGCCCTGTTGATCACATTCGACTGAATCACCTCACTGCAGAAGATGATGAAAAAGGCCGTCTGTTTGCTGATCGGTCTACCCATCAGTTAACCGATTTGTCGGGCGTTCGGCTCCTGCGTTGTGGTGTCGATACTGTCCGTCAACTCTATCGAGGCTTGATCAAAGTCGGGGTTCTGGCTCTTTTTGAGAAACCCGGCACCATTGTCGAGTTTGCTGGCCAGCGGTGGCACACCGGGCGGGTTGGTCGTGACTCTGGTTATCAGTTCAAGCTGCAGAATGCTGATCTTGGCTTTGTCCTGCTGATCAAGAATTTCAACGCCAAGGCGGAATCGATCGGGCCGCACCTGAAAATCGAAGTTTCTCCGCACGCGATCGACAGCCTGTCGCCTGATCGTCTGCAGGCGAGAATGGATTTCTACGCCTCTCAGCTGCTCGACCATGTTGAAGTGAACCAATGCGCTGTTCACCTCGCGCTTGACCTGCAGGGCTGGCAACCGCCTGCCGATCTGGTGGCCCGCATGCACTGCCGGGCACGTAACCACCGGGACATCAGCGGCATCAATTCGGTGAGCTGGGCGACCAAGTCCAGCGTTTACGGTCGGGGAGAAACCTCCATGTTCGGGTCGGCTAACGGCATCCAGCTGTGTATCTACAACAAAACCGAGCAGGCCAAAGCCACCGACAAGCTGGACTACTGGCAAAGCGTCTGGCGTCGCCGTGATGATCCGTTTGATCCTGATTGCCAGGGCAACTACAACGCCGATCAGGACGTCTGGCGCATTGAACTGCGCTATCACCATTCGGTGATTCAGCAATTCGCTGCTGGCTCCGTAGACGTCAACTCCGGCCAAGCCATAGAGACGCACACCTTTGAGGCCTTCTCGGCCCATCTGGACGGCCTGTGGCGATACGGCATGAATCAGTTCAAGCTGCTGAGAACTCCACGCTATTTTGATCCCTTCTGGACTCTCATCCGTGATGATGTCCGGGTCGATCTGCCGGTTGAATCACTGATGGATGACACCGAGTACAAGCGCTACTACAAAACTGCCAAGGGCTTTTCCGGCAAGAACGTCGAGCTATTCTTGGGAAACTTCGTGAGCCTGCTGGCACGGGAGCGAGTGGGCGCTACTAAAGCCTTTGATCGTCTGAGGGAATGGGAATGCTGGCCAGTGATCCGCGATCACTACGCAGCGAAGGATATGACCGAGCGTGATATCTATCGGCATATACGCGACCTGTTGGAAGAGCGGCAGGTGCGCTGGGGTAGGGCGGTATGAGTGTTAAGCGTCGTGCTGATGGGCGTTGGCTGGCTGATGTTCAGCCTATCCGGGGACAGCGTTTCCGCAAGATATTCACTACCAAGGCTGAAGCCCTTCGGTATGAGATTTACATAAACGCCAATAAAGCCGCTGATCCCGCGTGGAACCCTAAGTCACCTGACCGTAGGCGGCTCGCTGAGCTGATCAACGTCTGGTTTGATTTGCATGGTCATATGCTCAAGGACGGCAAGCGGCGCAAAGCCAAGCTAGATGCGCTGTGCAAGCAACTGCGCAACCCTGTTGCTGCGCTGCTCGATCCGGCCACCTATGCAAACAACCGGCGTATCAGGGCAGAGGCGGGTACCACACCCAAGACGCTTAATAATGAGCTGGGCTACATACGAGCTGTTTACAACGAGCTGAGAGGGCTTGGCCAGATCGACTATGACAACCCGCTAAGGCTGGTGAAGCCCTTCCGTATAGATGAACGGGAGTTGTCCTGGCTGACTGATGAACAGATCGCCGCATTGCTTGACGCCATCCGCACCGGTTGTGATAACCCGCACGTTGAACCCATCGTGCTACTTTGTCTCGCCACGGGTGCCCGATGGTCTGAGGCTGAGGGGCTAACCCCAGCCCGCCTAAAAAACGGCTCTGTCATTTTCAGTCAGACCAAGTCGAGCAGGGTTCGCACTGTTCCTATCTCTGCAGAGCTGGAAGCTTTCATCCGCAAACACTGGAAGCGTCACGGCCCCTTTACGGGTTCGATCACGTCTTTCAGGCGGGCATTGGAGCGATCAAAAGTAGAGCTTCCGAAAGGGCAGGCTAGCCATGCTTTGCGGCATACCTTCGCGAGCCACTTCATACAGAAGGGCGGCAACATTCTGACCCTGCAGAAAATACTGGGGCATTCCAGTTTGGCCATGACCATGCGCTATGCACACTTGGCACCAGACCACCTCAGGGACGCTATCAAGCTCGGGCCTGTTGGTGCTCAACCTCAAATTTGATTTTAGGTGGCTTTGTGCGTTTGATGCCGCAGTCTATTGGCAGGCTGTGCCATTTCCCCTTGCTTAAGCGCTTTTGAACTAGCTCTTGATACTCAGGTGGCTGCGGAGGTTTGGCGCGAGCGTGTCTTAGGTTATTGCACCGCAAACAAGCGGCTGCAATATTTCCGAGCCGATCAGTGCCTCCATCCTGTCTTGCCTGAAGGTGTTCTGCAGTGCACTGGAAATGCCGAGCCTGTGCAGCTGAAATGCCGTGCGCTTTCGCGAATTCTGCTGGGGATTTTTGCCACATTTTAAAGCCGCAGTAGCAGCAGTGGCCATTTTGACGTTGGAAGGCGGTGTTACGGTTCTTAGCAATTGAATTGGTCAAAGCGACCTCCTCTGATTAAAGGGAGTCCGCAGACCAACGTTGTTAGGCTTTAGCGGTACCAGCTCCTGGTGGAAACTGGCCGAACACTGCTTCCTTTGGATAGCAGCAAAATCAATTTATCTGCTCCCCGGTGTTTTATCAAGCTTTTGCCCGGAGCCGTTTTAGCTGCTGTGACACTTTTGGGACACTCGCGTACCCCGGAAAGCAAAAAGCCCCGAAAATCACTAGGATAATCAGGGCTTTAGGTCTTGCTAAGGTGGTGGAGCCGGGGTGATCTGAATTGATCTTGCAGCCTTATGATATTTATAGAAAATATTATTTTCAGGGTTGTCTTGGAATACCTTTTGGAATCCATTTCGCTACTACGGCGGCTATCGGCTAGTGATATGCCTTGCTTATTATTTCCAGCTTACCATCTCAATCGATGGCTGCGCACAAGGCAGCCGATGAGCGTGTAGGGAACCTAGCTTGCCTCTTTGGATTTTGGATCATCAAAGACCGCCTATTTGGTCACCAGTTGCGTTAGATGCTCACGGATGCTTGTAACACCTGAACCTAGCAGCCTCATTCTAGATAGTTCTTTATCGATAATGCTGATCCTTTCTGTTAGCAGTCCCTGCGTAGACTCTTCTGTAGCCTCATTCAATTCATCGTCCTTAATTGGACCAATGGTAGCCTTGAACCGGCAATTAGAAATAACCTCTTGAATGAGCAGTTCCGATAAGTCGTTGATTATTCTATTGCGGATACCCTCTGACTCTAATTTCTTCTGTCGAAGATTTTTAAGGTTCTCTCTTAGCTTTTTGACTGTTCTTAAAGTCTTGCTTCTATCTTTTCGTGTTTCTCTGGCAGTGTCCGTGACTACTTGCTTTAACGCTTGCGTTCTCGATATCTCTCTGTCCTTCGCAATCTTGTTTAACTCCTCTGCGATCTTCCCTGGGAGTTGAAAGTTGACCGGCCTGTCATTGCTCTCACGATGCTTCTTTACATACCACGCCCCCCTCATTGCTCGAATTATCTCCCTAGAGGCAGGATCGTGCAGCTGCGCGTGTAGCTCCGGCACAAGCTTTTCTGGGTCGGATCCGAGGAGCGAATAGCTGCCCAGCAAGCTGCCGTGTCCTTTTCTGTGAAGGTAGTTCGATATCCAGGAGGCCTGATCTTGGGATCTGGGATCGATCCAAGATAGCAAGGACTCGTAACGGGCTAAGGCAGATTTCATAGCGGCTCCAATGGCGTACAAATCAGAATCCTACTGAGCTTATCACCTGTAATAATCATTGTGTTATTGCACGTTATTTTAATGTGATAATGCGAGTTAGATATAACGTGTAATTACATGTTCTATATCAGGTAATATTACATTGTAATTGATAAAGCATGATAGGGTTCGTTTCGGACTTTAAATACTAAAATATGATATGCTGACTGCATGGATACTAGATTAACGTGTGCTACAAATTTGAACGTGGGACCAGATTCTCGGTGGCTATTGCTTCAATGGTCGAGAGTAGTCAGTCTTGCTCAGCCTTTGGTTGGTCCGCAAAGGGAGATTTATGCGGTGCTGGGCATGACCGCCCAACGCGCGAGACCAGCTCTCAATCAGCTGAAATTGCTCGGCTACGTAAGCGAGAAAAAGTGTGTCCACGGAAGAGGGCGCCCTGGTATCAGCTATCAGGTTTCAGCTGAGCTACATCGAAGGCTCGAAGGTGTAAGCACCCCACCGACGGCGCATTTGGAAGAGGTAGAAAATCTTTGCCTACAATCATTCGCTATCCGAATTCAGAGTAAGAAAAATCCTAGCAATATGATGGACGGCGAGGAGCGTTCAGACATGCTGTCGCCGGCCACGAACTTATTGCTTGCAGTTTTGTTAATGCATGCTGAAACACCAGGGGTGGTCAGAGGGCTCAGTTACGGACGATTAACAGCTTTTACTGGAATGACCAGAGACCGCTTGAAAAGCCAGATTTCAAAGTTAAAAAATATTGGGGTGATTGCTTGGCATCAGCCAGGCGTACTTTGCGATCAGGGCAATGTACGTATGCGCTCAGTCTATTTTTTAGATCTTACCAACCCTACCCTGATGGGGCATGGCTCAGTTGGCCTGACAGTACTTCTGGGGGCCACAAAGGCAAGGGAAAAATTTACCTACCTATCAGGCTTTTATGAGGCAGCCTTGGTCTTCTGTGAGCTAAGCGAAAATCGCCAGATCATCGTGGAGCAACTGGAAAGGATGGCTCTATTCGAGAGCGGTGACGCCGACTTCAAGGAGCGCAAGGATGCTTTGAATTTGAAGGCGAAGTACGAGCGCGCTTATGGCGACTTGTTCGCAAACGCGATGGCTTTGCTTCCTTCGCCCGAGCTAGTAAGCCCAGCGAGCAAGGATCTACTCCGGCTTCATAGGTTTGACCTTGGACCCATTAGTAAGGCCCACATCTTCAGTTACGTGTTAACACTGCTCTCTGGCCATTGGGAGGAGCTTGCCAAGAATTCTAGGGTCGTAGCCATTGGGTCAGTAACCGCGATAATTGATGCAGACTGGTCATCTCTTCAGGCTGCGGATGGTAGGAAGGTTGGACATGAGCAGTATAGGGCGCTCGCGGCCGCAATTTACGCTTTGGTTTTCAACGTGGCGATTCGGCTCCAGCAGGATCTAAAATTTATTGAAGAACATCAACCCGACTTTGATTTTTCCGGCGGCATTTTCATGATCAAGCCATTCCGCCACCAGGGTATCGATTATTTTAAGCTGAACGTCTGTTTTAGAGCCTCAGATGGGGTGCCTCATTTAGATGACGCTCTCGTTGTGCTAGATAGCGTCCACTTGTCATTGCCCGATGGGTTAAAGCCTCTGGCAACAGCGGGGGAGGGTTAGGAGAGTTTTTACTGGGCTCCTTTATCTCATGAACGATAAAAGGAGTTCGTCATGAAGATAATCCGCTTAAAAGAAGTGATTCTGCTCACAGGGCTTGCTAGGTCTACTGTCTACAAATTCATCAAGGCACAGGGATTTCCTAAGCAAGTCTCTTTGGGTGGCAGAAGCGTCGGCTGGATAGAAAGCGAGATTGAAGCGTGGATCGTGGAAAAAATCGAAGCACGAGATAAATAGCCTCCCATGTCTATGCCTCGGCGCGTGCCTCTCACCGCAGCTTAGGCCGCCTCGGTCTGAGAAGCTGCATGATATTTCAGCCGAGTCGATATTGCCTTGTGTTCGCTTCGGCAAGCCCGCTTGTGCCAGGGCTTTACCTGTAGAACGCCATTCATCAATTTACCGGTAAATATATTATTTATGGATTCCCGATAGGGGAAGGGTAGGAGGAGCCCGTTAGTGGCATGACCATCATAGTCATGCCCAGAGATGACTACCAGAAGAGCAAGTCTGGACAGCCTGACAGGAAAAGAAATACTCGCAAGCACACACGTATGCATAACACCACACAGGAGGTAAATGCATGCGTAACCCTTTCAACACCAACCAAACTCTCTTTCTTGAACCCACTTACAAAGGCTTTGCTGTGCAAACTCATAAAGGACCATTAATTCTCAACTATCTAGAGCGGCTTCACCGATTGTTTGGGGCAGCTCTGAACCAGTATTCAACTCTCTATGTGGTGCGACTGGACCTGCATTTTAGTAGGCGTGAAGGCCTACCTGATGACGCGCGCACCAACGCCCCAATAGAGCGCTTCTTCGCGTCCCTTAGAGCCAAGCTTGATTGGAGGGATGATGCTATTCGTAGAGCGCATGGCCGCGTCAATCGTCACGGCATGCGTTACGCCTGGGCTAGAGAAGTAGGTCCTGAGAGTCAGAGGCCTCATTACCATGTGCTGCTAATCCTGAACAGGTCAGCTTTCCAATACCTTGGCAATTACGCAGATCCTAACGCCCCAGGTCTGTACAAAGCGTGCTTAGAGGCTTGGGCATCTGCCGTGTACCAGCCTTATGATCTGACGCATGGGCTAGTGAGCGTCGTGAATGGTGGCCAGTGGCATCTGAATCGGAGAGATCAGGCACCGTATCGAGAGGCGTTTTTCGCATCAAGCTATCTTTGCAAGGCCCGGTCCAAGGTGTACGAGCTGGGTTTTCACGGATTTGGCTGTAGCCGTTCATGATGTGAATCAGGCCCAGCGGACGTACAGGTCGGGTTGGGCCAGCTGATGACACTTGTGCTGGTCCGATGACTGGATGGTCAGGCTTCTCGCATTGCAAACCAGTGTATGTGCTCCTGATAGCTAAAACGGAACAAGAAAAAATTCTCTTAAGAACCCCCCCGCCAAATGGCGGGGTAGTTCCAGCTTAGCCTCGACAAGTAAGTGCTGCAGCTATAGTGCTTTTTAGCAGCCCCTCATCTGGGGGGTATTTTCTACCCAGGCGGTCCAACTCTTCGCTACTGTATTTTTTCTCCAGTTCGCTGAAAATGCAGAAACAGTCCGATTTGGATGCCCCGGAATGCATGCAACCAGCGACGTATTCTCCCCGAACCGGGTCACTGTCTGAGCAGCCTGCAAGACCTACCATCATAAATACAATTACTATCGGTGTGCTCAACAGGCTCGCAGTCATCTGAGCACCAACGCGGCCCCAAGAAATACACCTCCAAACAAACCTATCAATTGCGGTCCTACAGACCAGAACACCTTAATCCAGACCAGACTGAAAAACCCACCCCGGGTAAAAACAGCACTCGGTCTGGCAAAGCGGCGCAGCGCATCTCCGAGGAGGGCGCCAGCAGTGCCAAGTATTACGCCTACCAGTACTGCAAAGATCTTGGCTAAGGTGCCGGCACCGAGCACCAATGGCGATGTATTCGATGTAACGGCAAATATAGCTAACACAGTAGCGGCGAGACCCCAGCCAATCGCGGCCGGTGCCCATGCAGCCATATCAAAACCATCCTGCTGGTCGAGATCGTTCATGTTGTCTTCATCCATCGCGGGATTCCTTTCTGTGGTTTGGCTTACCAGGCGGCGTAACAGCCGTTAGCCGGGTCATCCAGTGGTTGGGTTACGTCCTGAAGCTTTGTAGTGGGGAGGTTCACGACCTGGCCGTCTACAGAGAGCTGCAAACGGTTAGCCTTGCGGAAAGCTTCCCAGAACTGGGCTTTGAAAATGTCGGCACAGACTCTGCAGTCGGTATAGAAGGGGTTGCTGAAGGTCACACCATCGACAATCAAATCAAAGCCAGGCTGGCTTTCCGAATCGTAGCGCTCGCCCTGAATGGTGGCTTCTGCCGATACGTATCCCTCGCTCGGACAGGAAATGAGCAAGGCATTTTTGTTGCCGTCATCCACGGCATATTCAGAGGTGCCCATGCCCCATCCACTGGTCCACTCGAAAGTGCCGGCAAAAGAGGGAGTGGTAATCAGACAGGCGAGGGCGAGAGCCAGAGGCTTCCTTTTCATAGTGTCTCCTTGGGTAAGTGCTGCAGTCGTCAAGTTGTAAATTAGACGTAATAGGTTGAGTTTCATCGTATTTGGTCCTTCATGTCAACGAGTCGATGCCCAACCATTCAGGTTGAATAGGAGGGGTGATGACTAACGAAGATCAGGAAGCACTGGCGAAGACTTTTGGGCAGGCTATTCGCCGTCGCCGGCTGGCTGCCAACTTTACCCAGGAAGAAGTAGCGGAAAAGCTGGGGTTGGGGAACGAAGCTGTATCGCGATTGGAGCGCGGGGTAGCATCGCTCTCAGTCGCACGGTTGTTTGAGTTATCAAACTTGTTTGGTTGTGAAGCTGCGGAGCTGCTGATAGAAGGCAGCATTCGAGCAGACGATCAGGCCCGACAGTTACAACTATTGCTAAGCAAACTCAGTGGTGATGATCGTGAGCTGATCCTGCAAGTAGTACAGCAGTTAAGTGAGCGGCTGGCCCGTTAAGACCAGCAGTGCTCTTGCAGTGACGCCCTTCCTTTCACTTACCATTAGTGACATTCAAATTACATCCATTTCCATTATGCCGCAGCTCAGACACAACCGATCAAAACTACCAAACCAGTTGCGCTGCATCACAGCTTCCAGTTCGCGGGCCTGTTGCTTGCTGGTGCTTTGATTGGCTGCGATAACCGGTATCAATTCCGCCAGATCGGTGAGGTTGGACCAAGGCTGCTTACTGGGCTCCTCCTTGGTTGTTGAGTGCTGATAGTGCCGAAGGGTACAGTCCAGTAGGGCTGCCACCAGTGCTAGGGGATAAAGATGCTGTCGGTGTATCGATGTTGCTGCGTCACAGGCGGAGCAGTGTGTAGTAGGCATAGGGACCTCGCTGAAAAGTAAAAATTAAAGAAGACCACGTTCGGTGAAGATGACAGAGGCTGTCCCACCGACCACCAGGTGGTCGAGCAGACGCACACCAATTGTCTGCAGTGCTGTTTGCACACGTTGCGTGAGCGCGATGTCCACCTGACTGGGTTCGGTATTACCGCTGGGGTGGTTGTGCGCGAGGATTACTGCGGCCGCATTGGTATTTAGCACGATCTTGACGATTTCACGCGGGTATACGTGGGCACTGTCGATAGTGCCGAAGAACAACCGCTCAAAGCCCAGTACACCGTGCTGACTATCGAGCATGATTATCCCAAACACTTCTCGCTCTTCAGTACCTACTGTCATACGCAGGTAGTCCCTAACGAGCGCAGGGCTAGTCAGATAGCTGCAGCGCGCAAACCGCGTTTGCAGAATGGCTTCGGCCCAGTTCAGTACCTGACTTTCAGACACAGGCAGCCCGCCGTTGCCCTGGCAGGCCTCGGTGTGGTTGGTAGTGCACATAGTGTTTACTCCTGAGAGGATGTTGTTGGTGGTTAGGTAATTGCCGGATTAGAAGAGGTTGAGTTATTGCCCTCAGCGCGGGCTTGCAGGCGCGCCTGTAGGCTGGGAGGGGGTTCGGAAGCAGTGTTACTGGCGCGTTCGGGTGTGTCATTCAGGTAAAATTCTTCCAGCACCTGACGGCTTTCATCCTCGGTGTCCTCAAAGGCACCGTTGGCAAACCCTTGGCTAGCTGCGGCATCCAGTGCGTGCTGGTCAAAGCCAGCATTGTGACGTGCTTGGTTTACTGCATGAGCCTGCTGGAGTGCCTCTTCCATCGTCATGCCTTGGCGTACGGTCAGATCGACGTAGTAGATGGGTGTGCCATAGCTTTGGCGGGTCGACTTGCCGCGTAACCGCAGCTCCAGCGGCAAACACGCCAACCGATCCCCAGATAACGCCTGAAAGTACTGCAGCCGAGCATAGAGGGTACGGATACTGTTGTAGCCGGTGGTCCTGAACACAAAGCTACCGAGTGGATCCTCATCACCAATTGCGACGTTCAGTCGACCATAGGGTTTGCAATTACCTCCTTGAGCCAATGGACAGCCATCAGGTGAAGGGCACGGCAGCGACTTGATGCCATCGTTGCAGCGCCGTTTGCAGTGTTCACCGTCGCCGACGCAGAGGGGTCGACCAGAGGTGCGATCGAATAACGCATACTGCGCCCGAAAGCTGAGATCCGGATCGTTGAATAGCAGGCGGACAGGAATACTGCGCAGTTTGTCATTTGCACCATTGCGCAGCACCTTATCCAACGGATGCAGCAACCATTGACCTTCACTTTGTACCTGCGACGTTAGTGTGAACTGGTCATCCTTCTCGGGTAGGCATTTGCCATTCTTTTCTATGGTTTTGCCAATGGCGATACGGCCCAGCACAGGCGGGGTGATGACGAGACCTTTGAGCATGGTGATTCTCCTGTAGACATAAAAAACCGGACAGCGTGAGCTGCCCGAGACTAGGGGCATAGCGGTTGTGTAATGGATGAGTACTAGCTGATCAGGAAGCGGCGACTGCCTTCCTTGATCCGGTTGTAACGTGCTTTGAGGTAGGGTTTATCTTTGAGCAGGCAGTCGGTATCCAGCACACTGCTGTCCTTGCTGCGTTTCCAAGTAATCTGGCCTCCGGCAAACGTCGCTCGACTGACATCGCCCATGGCTTGTTGCAGTAGCTGCTTCAACTTGGCTTCACGTTTTTGTTGCTTGCTAATGGTTTGCTTGAGTGCTTTCAGCTCAACATACGCCACGCTGAATGCCGGATTGCCACTCAGATCCAGCGTGCGGCCATTGTCATGCGGATAAAGGCAGCGCAATGCCTGGTCCGCTGAATCGCTGCCATCAGCCGGAGGGGGCGTGTCATCGACTACGTATTGCCAAAAACGCCGCTCTAGCGCGATCAAGTTAGTGATCATTTGCTCATCACGTTCAATGCGATGCACCTCCAGATCCTGACCGCCAATCAGCACTGCGACATCGGCCGCCTGCTTTCCGGTAACGGCCAACTGGTGCATCACCTGCAGTTGTACGTACTCCGGCACGCCGTCTTTCCATAGGCGCGCACCGTTGATGCCAGCGGTCTTGCACTCCAGAATCTGTACATCCGCTGAGCCGACCACCTCGCGGTCCAGGTTAGCCATCATCCAGCGAAGGTCTGGATCGGCGTGCTGAAGCACTGAGTTGACCTTTCGCACTTTGAGTCCGGTACGCTTGCTGTACTGGCTGGCTACAATGGGCTCCAGGATGGTCCCCCAAAACACCGGGGTGCTGTCGTCGTCGGGGTTGATCTGCGGCATGGTCGCGTCCCGCCCGGTCTTCTCAAGCCACAACGCCAGCTGGGATTTATACGGACTCAAGCCAACAGCGGCTGCTGCATCCGAACTCCCGATACCGCCTTTTCGCACAGCCAGCCACCTTTCGCGATCCAGTCCGGTAGTACTCACCAGGCGCAGCGCCGTACCTTTGCGGGGTGAGTTGTAATGCTGCTTTTCTGTTTTCATCTCAAAGGCTCCAATCAAATGTCAGGCACAAAAAAGCCCGATCAGTTTGGCTGACCGGGCTTTATGCCGTTGGGTAGGTGGAAAGTGTCTAATCGACCAGTTGCAGTGCGTGGTCCAGCGCTTTTTGTTTCAAGGTTGCGCCTTGGCCAAACCATGCTGAATCCAACCGGTGGTCTGTGCTGCGGGCGCGTTTCTCATGGTCTACAAACTCAGTCACCGCGTTGAGCAGACCCCAGGCAGTATCTTGAGCTGAAACCAACTGAGCGCCCCGACCTTGCCCCTGATACAGGTCCTGCACTTTCTGCAGTGCCCTGTGTTGCGGTAACTGCTTACGGTCCTGCATATCTGTATCAGTGCTGCAGATAACCTCCAGGAAGTACTGCTGCGCCTCCTTTGGTTTCACTTTTCGTTCAGACAGCATTTTCATGCGGTACATGAACTCACTCCATTGAGAGACTGAGATGCCCAGTTGTTGCTTGACCTGTTGTGGGTTGAACGCCGTGCTGTGAGGCACCCGAATGGCCTGAGATGAACCATTCACGGCTATGGCCAAGGTGTTGTTGCAGACCACCCGTACCGTCGTGGGTGTTGCCATGGTGGCCAGCGTCCCGTCGCAAGAGGTGGCAAGCAGTAGATAGCCGTTCACCTCATCACGGCCCCTGAGCATGCTGGATTGCCCGGTTCGGGCCAGGGCCCAGAACTTCTTGCCACCCTTGAGCACGCCAGCCGTTTCCAGCTCATAACCCGCGTAATCGGTGAGGTCACGGTAGAACTCCAGTACATCCAAGGGTTGCACCACTTTATAGCGGTTGGACACCACCGACAGCGGCGCTTTGGTGTCCGAGCGGTAAAGCACCTTCTGCTCTGGGAAGGAATGAATGCTGCCCAGGTGCGAATTAGCGCCAGCTACAAAACGTACCGGGGATTCTTCGATGTGCCAGTTCATTCCGGCCTCATGCTGCCAGACCTCCAGCGGTTGATTCGGTGAGAGCTGGCTACCCAGACCATGCCAAGGGGTATTGCCGACAAACGCCATTTTTTCTATTTGATGTGCCATTGGGTATCTCCTGAAATAGGGCATAGAGCGCCCGTCCGGATCCAGGCCGGGTAGGGTAGCGCCATGTGTTGGGGAGGAATAAAAGAAAGTTTAAAAGTGGTTAGAGCAGTCGTTGCAGCGGTAGTGGCATAGCAGCTCTTCATCTAGAACGGAACCGAGTCTTATGCCGGCAATGCAACCAATAAGAGCGCCACCGATCGCGCCCAGCACAGCGCCTGACGCTGTGGCTGCTGGTCCGGCGATACTCATTACAGCAGCACCGACGCGAGCGCCTTCGACTGCACCTTTGGCGGAGCCGACCGCACCGCTAAGCGCGCCCGCAACCGTACCCACAGTGCCGCCGATACGCTTGCCATAGTGGCAGCGTTTTGCTCTCTGGGAATGACAGACAGGACAGGATGGAATCACGAAAATCACCTCATGCAGAGCCGGTTGAGTCGACCGGCTGGGTATGCTCATGAGGGTGATATAGGTCTGAAAATTTCTGGAGTGAGATTTTAGCGGACACCGGTTGAATCCTAAGATGTCCGCAGTAACGGGCTAGACCCCGCCATAAATGTCCAGCGGCTGGGTATCCGAATGTTCAGGCTCGGTAACTTTTGAAGCAGTGGGCGAACGTAACACTACGAGCCAAATACGGTCCATTTTGCCTTCATTCTCTCATGGACACGAAGACTGAAATCAGTCCTTTCTTCCAGCGTTCGCAAGGTACTCGGCTCAGGTAAATCTTTGAGTAATTTGTAGGCCGCAATTTCAGCTGGGCAATAGAAAAAATCCGGTAGGTTATTAGAAACTACGTAAGTCACTAATGCCGCTAAAATGGGTTCGTCTTCTTCTGAATAAAAGTCTTCTTCTGCCTTTGCCGAAAAAAAATGGCTTCCGCGATAATTGATGCAAGGCACCGAGGGATAATCTAGCTCATCTTCAGTCAGGTAAATATCGAAAAGGCCGAAGAAATCAGTTCCTTGCATGAATGCTCCGATCATCCGTGTTCCGGGGTCGCTTTTCACCTTTTCTATAGCTTCTTGAAAGTTATAGCGATACTTCATGCGCTTTGCTCCTTGCTGGATCAGGGTATCATAGCAGCAGAGACGAGACGGTCGTAAAGATCGATATTGACGACGAAAACTGCTAGGCATCGCGGCCATCTTAACGGTGGTTTTAAGCACAGTGCCGCCTTCGTTTCAATCCCAGAATATTTGAAATTTTTCCAGCAACACGGCCCATTGCTTGGCGCTGATAAGGTCTAGGGTTATAGCAAAGTAGAGATGACAGGGATTGGGTGACCAAGGTGGGTTTTTCAATCTCGGCAACAGAGATAAGTACGGAAACCAGGTCTTTATAGAGCATCGCGGCAGGCATCTGCGGGTCAGTCGCACCAGCGGTGGATCTGTGCGCGCTCAAAATCCCCGTGGTGTTTGGATGCTTATGTCGCGGTTGATTGCTCTTGGGTTTTTAGAGCGGTGAACTGATGTCGGGTCATGATAAAGTCACGGTCATTTACCCGTATAGCCTCACCCTTTAGGCACCATAAAAGGACTTCTGATGTCAGCCCTGTCTTCCTTGCTTGATACATTCCGCAGCGCCTCAGTCACCGAGCGAGAAAAAGGTACCTATTTTGAAGAGCTCATTGTTGCCTATTTGCGTAACGAGGCAACTTACCGTGACCTTTACGAGCAGGTATGGACATATGCGGACTGGGCGAAAGAAAGAGGTTTAAGCGGCAAGGATGCAGGCATCGACTTGGTAGCGCGCACTCAGGGCACCGGCGAGCACCATGCTATTCAATGCAAGCTTTACGCTGAGGACTATCGCGTCCAGAAAAAAGACATCGACAGCTTCTTCACTGCATCGGGCAAGGCTCCGTTCTCACATCGGATAATCGTGACTACTACCAACAACTGGAGTGAGCACGCAGAGGACGCGCTCCAGGGTCAGCAGCCAGCGGTCAGCAAGATTGACCTGCAAGCCTTGGAAGATAGCCAGATCGATTGGGCAAAGTATCAAGCAAACCAGACTGTGGTGCTCAAAGCTAAGAAAAGCTTACGAGATCACCAGCAAACAGCATTGAATGCTGTGTCAGCAGGACTCGAGACTACGGATCGTGGCAAGCTGATTATGGCCTGTGGAACTGGCAAAACCTTCACCAGCTTGAAAATCGCTGAGCAACTGGCAGGTAAGGGCAAGCGGGTATTGTTCCTAGTGCCTAGCCTGTCGCTGTTATCTCAGACCCTCACCGAGTGGACTCAGGAGAGCGACATCCCGCTCCACAGTTTTGCCGTCTGTTCAGACAGTGATGTAGGCAAAAAGCGCAAAGCTGAAAACGATGCCGTACAGGTTTTTACCCACGAGCTGCGCTACCCGGCCACCACCAAGGCTGATCGCCTCGCCGCAGAAATGCTCAAGCGCTCTGACTCTGAGCACATGAGCGTGGTGTATTCGACCTATCACTCAATTGACGTGATCAGCCGAGCTCAACATGAGCATGGCCTTGCTGCTTTCGATTTGGTCATTTGCGACGAAGCTCACCGCACCACTGGCGCCACTTTTGGCGACGATGACGAAAGTGCCTTCGTGCGCATCCACGACGATGACTACATTCGCGCCAGCAAGCGCCTTTATATGACTGCTACCCCGCGCATTTACGGTGACAGTGCGAAGGTCAAGGCTGAGTTGGGCGAAGTTACCCTGTGCTCTATGGATGACGAAACACTCTTCGGGAAGGAGCTGTTCGTTATCAACTTCTCCGAGGCTGTTCAGCGCGGCCTTCTTACCGACTACAAAGTGTTGGTGCTCACCGTCGAAGAGAGCGTCATTAGCCGTCGTCTTCAGGAACTGCTGAGAGACGAGGATAACCAGCTAAAGGTCGACGACGCTGCCAAGATCGTAGGATGCTGGAAGGCCCTGGCGAAGCAGGGGTTGTCCGAGCACCTGATGGGTGATGACCAGCCGATGAAGCGCGCGGTAGCTTTCTGTCAGGTTATCTCGCCCAACTATAAAGGTGTGAAGCACAAGGTTAGCTCCATCAATATCGCTAGTATGTTCAAGTCAGTGGTAGATGCCTACCAGGAAGCTGAAGGGATCGACAGCGCCTCACGTTTGATCTGCGAGGCCGAGCACGTTGATGGTGGCATGAATGCTAGCCAGAAAGAGGTCAAACTAAACTGGCTCAAAGAAGAACCACCAGCCAACACCTGTCGCATCCTCAGTAACGTTCGTTGCCTTTCAGAAGGTGTGGACGTGCCAGCCTTGGACGCGGTGCTCTTTCTCACGCCACGCAACTCACAGGTGGATGTAGTGCAGTCGGTGGGCCGGGTTATGCGTAACGCGCCGGGCAAGAAGCGCGGGTACGTAGTCCTGCCGGTGGTCATTCCCACAGGAATGCAGGCGCACGAAGCGCTTAACGACAACCAAACCTACAAGGTTGTCTGGCAAGTCCTTCAAGCGCTACGTTCCCATGACGACAGCTTTGATGCGATGGTCAATAAGCTCGACTTGATTGGCTCAGATCCGCGCAAGATGGAAGTCATCGCCATCACGGATAAAGTAGACAGAAAGGCAAAGAGTAGTGACACCAAGAATACGCAGGCGGGCAAAGGCCAATACGGCATCGGCGAGAAGCGTCCTAAATTCGATGTAGAAGGGCAACTGACCCAGCAGGTTGACCTCAGCTATGAGGTAGGTGAAATTGAGCGTGCTATTTACGCCAAGATCGTTGAGAAGTGCGGCAACCGTCATCATTGGGAAGATTGGGCTAACGACATCGCCAAGATTGCTCGTACTCATATTGATCGCATTCAGGGCATTCTGGAAAATCCTCAGTACGCCAGTGAAAAGGCTACCTTTGAAGCCTTCGCTGCCGAGCTACGCGATGACCTGAACGACAGCATCACCGATGGTGAAATTGTCGAGATGCTGGCCCAGCACCTGGTAACCAAGCCGGTATTCGATGCGCTGTTTGATGAATACAGCTTCGCGACCCACAATCCCATGTCCAAAGCCATGCAGGGGGTTCTTGACGCACTCAATGAACACCAGTTGGCAAAAGAAGCTGACACTCTGGAAAAGTTTTATCAGAGCGTCCGCCAGCGCGCGTCAGGCATAGACAGCGCTCAGGGCAAGCAGAAGATCATCGTTGAGCTGTACGACAAGTTTTTCCGTAACGCTTTCCCGCGTATGACGGAGCGCTTGGGCATTGTATACACCCCAGTTGAGGTAGTTGATTTCATCCTGCACAGTGTGAATCATCTGCTGCAAAAGGAATTCGGGCAGACGCTGGGCAGCAAAGGCGTCCACATCATCGATCCTTTTACCGGTACGGGGACCTTTATCACCCGGCTGATTCAGTCTGGCCTGATAAAACCGGAAGAGCTACCCCACAAGTACCGCAACGAGATCCACGCCAACGAGCTCGTTCTACTAGCTTATTACATAGCAGCCATCAATATTGAAGCCGCCTATCACGGGCAAGTGATCGATGAGTACACGCCCTTTGAAGGTATCTGTCTTACGGATACCTTTCAGATGTATGAAAAGGATGATCTGGTCGACGAGCTACTGGAGGACAATAGCGCTCGACGTAAGCGCCAGAAAGATCTGGATATTCGGGTGATCGTGGGGAATCCGCCATACTCAGTCGGACAGGGTGATGCCAACGCGAACAACACCAACGTGGCTTATCTGCACCTGGATGCTCGTATCCGCGATACGTATGGTGCCCGTTCTGAGGCGATCAATAAAAACTCACTTTATGACAGCTACATTCGCTCAATTCGTTGGGCAAGTGACCGAATAGGCGACGCTGGCGTGATTGGTTTTGTTACCAATGCTGGGTTCGTGGACGGACGCACTGCTGATGGGTTGCGTAAATGTTTGGTGGACGAATTCTCCAATATTTATGTTTTTCATCTGCGAGGCCTGCGAGGACAGAAAACTGCCGGCGAACGCGCAAAAAAAGAAGGGGGCCAGATTTTTGGCATGGGCAGCTCCGCCGCCATCGCAATCTCGCTGTTGGTCAAAAACCCTAATGCGGATACTCACGGTCGGATCTATTTTCACGACATTGGCGATTACCTTAACCGTGAGGAAAAGCTTGAAAGAATAGCCAGTTATGCCAGCGTAGCTGGCATTGATAAATGGCAGCAGATCACTCCTGATGAGCATGGGGACTGGGTAAAGCAGCGTGATAATAATTTTAATCAGTTCATCGAGCTTGGAAACAAAGACGACAGAAGCGCGTTACGGCTATTCGATAATTATTCAAATGGTGTGAAAACCCAGCGTGACGCTTGGGCCTTCAATGCCAGCAAGGAAAAGCTGGTAACGAACATGACCAGCATGATCGATTTTTACAATGCTGAGGTGAGTAAATTTAATACAGCTCATCAAGACTTGGACTCGAAAGTGCGTCAGTCGAGGGTAGACAGTTTCATTGATGCGGATTCGACGCGTATAAGCTGGACTCGCGCTTTGAAACAGGACTTAGGACGCAATCGCTGCTATAACTTTGAAGCTGACTGCATGGTGCCAAGTCTGTATCGACCATTTACTATGCAGTGGTTGTATTTTAATCGCCGTTTCAATGAAATGGTCTATCAGATGCCTCGCATCTTCCCTGATTCTGAAGCAGGAAATCTAGCGATTGGTGTTTCAGCTGCCGGAGAGAAGGTGGCGTTTAGTGCGTTGATGACGCGTTACGTGCCTAGCCTTCACTTTGTGGACATCGACGGCTCTCAATGTTTTCCGCTGAACCTATACGATGAACCTGCTAAGCATTCCAAAAGTGACCTCTTTGCAGAGCAAGAAGAAGTGCAAGTGCGCCGCCGCGAAGCCATTACCGACGCGGGCCTAGACCACTTTCTAGCAGCCTACCCGGGGGAGCAGATCGGCAAGGAAGACCTTTTCTACTACGTCTACGGCATCCTCCACTCCCCGGATTACCGTTATCGCTTTGCTGACAACCTGTCCAAGGAGCTACCGCGCATTCCGGCGGTAAAGCAGGCATTCGGCTTCTGGGCATTCAGTAAGGCAGGCCGTGACCTGGCGGAGCTTCATTTGAACTACGAAACCGTGGAGCTTTACCCGCTGGTCATTGAGGCGAAGGGCAGGCTGACTGATGCCGATTACCGTGTCGAAAAAATGAAATTCGCCAAGACCAAAGACCCCGAAACGGGCAAGAGCATCAATGATCGCAGCACGGTGATTTACAACGGCAAGATAACGCTCAAGGGCATCCCGCTGGAGGCTTGGGACTATGTGATCAATGGGGGTTCTACCCCTTTACTGCGGACATTTCTGAAAAGAGGCACAATGTGCCGAAGGAGTGTTCATGACCAAACGCAGAAAATACAGCCCCGAATTCAAGCGCG
>Ga0209404_10000526_pt1 | contig 29701 bp, 42 predicted proteins | sample TroAtlMetagenome_2_FD_187447 | JGI IMG/M metagenome (GOLD analysis project Ga0209404, IMG submission 187447) | Marine eukaryotic phytoplankton communities from Atlantic Ocean - Tropical Atlantic ANT8 Metagenome (SPAdes) (version 2) | ecosystem: Environmental > Aquatic > Marine > Oceanic...
CTTGAGCGAAAGGATTTTTTGTCCAATCAATATCCATTTTTTCTTCCCCTTGATTAACCTCATCCGTCATGTAACCTTTAAATTTACCTTTCTGGATGGTGTTCTTTTTGATTATATTTGATAACTTATCGCGTTTCTCTGAACTCTTTGCTTTTGCTCTTTCTTTAGCAGCAGCTGCGTCTTTATTTGAAATTCTGAATCCACCAGTATCATGTGACTCTTTGTCTTTTGACATGGCGCCTTCTTTCTGCAATTCTTTTGTTGTACTTGAGTATGTGTTTAACTCATATGGGTGTGAACCACCTTTGTTATAGACTTGCATGTGAACCATATGTTTCTTACCACTTTTGTCTTTAGCAGGAAGATTCACGCGAGTAGTTTTATCTTTGCCTGGCTTTTTGGAATCCAGACCTATGTGTTGTGCCCTGTCATCAGCGGAAGATTCTAATCCACCTTTTTTGTGATGGGATAGTGCGTGATTAACTGCATCGGTGTAAGACTTGTGACCAGTTTTATATGCTTCAGATACTATTTCTAATTCTTCGCTTTCTTGCACACCTTTAGGTCTTGATTTATTCTTTGCCTTCATGCGGTCTTTTATCGCTTTGGTTTCATCTTCAGACTTTTCTTTAGGTCTAGTAAATTCTGACCTTTCAGCTTTTGTAAAAGGTCTAGGCCAATCTTTATCTTCTTCAACGAATTGATTACTATCCCCATATCCTTCGCTGACTCCAGAATGATGCTTGTCTGTTATTCTTTCACCTTCTCCATGCTTATTATATGAATAAGATCCCATTCCACCATATTTTCTATGAGTAAATCCAGCTTTCTTCATATGGTAAGCATCATACTTGTGTTGGACAGATACATCTTTCTTATAATTTGCACCATCTTTCTTAGCATGAGCTATAGCATTTTGTGTTGCATTGTAGTCTTCTGTTTGATATTTTTTCTTTTGTACAGAAGTTCTTGCTCTATTGAATACAGTATCATCACCTAATACGATGAACATCATACCATTTAGCAGTGTATTAACCGCGTTTCTTTCATTCGGTGCAGGCACTTTACCTTGGTTGAATTTCTCTAAACCGCGTTTCAAAATTTGTAATTGAGAAGCAGGCATCAATCCCTGTCTCACGAGCATATCAAGTCTTCTTGACATATCCGCTTCTAATAGGGTACTCTCTCCGCCTTCGAGAACCTCCCTAATTATTCTGTCTAATCTGCTGGACATTTGGTATCTCCAATATAAATTTGTTTATTGGTATTATTTATAAAGTTCAAGTACTAGGGATTTGATTCTTGGGCAGGAACTTTAACTATTTTAACTCCTCGCCTCACAAGTTCATTCCGAAATTTCTGTTTGCTCTTTGGTTTTGTACTGGAATTGTTTAGCATTTCAAACAATTTCTCTACAGATAATGATTTCACATAGAAGTGTTCTATGGTAGTTTTCTTTGTATTCCTATCAAATCTGAGAATACTGGGTTTATATTTTGTTGGCATATTTTCCTTGTCATACTAAATAATCTATACTGTGCGAGGTAGTTACTGTTTGTTTGTTACCAGCAGCATCATAGATTGTTGTGTTGTAAATATCTTGTTTCACTTTAAGTTGTCCGTCATCACCAGAGTAAACTTTAGTAACAACTTGTCTATCAGTCCAAGAGTGAACGGAACTAGATGTAGGAGCAATTGGTGTTATGTGTATATTTGTTCCTTCCATTAATAAATCTTCTTAATCTGGTAGTCAAAAGGTTCCGTTGTTTTTATTTCAATCTGATTGTTATCTATATCTATACCCCTAAAATGGGTCTGCTTTTTAGTTTGTATTTTTTTCATAAGAAATACCTTTTTACTTCGCGTTTTCTCATCAACAAATGGATTCGGTTTCTCTTTATTAAACCAAATAGTAACTTCGTATTCCTCAAACCAGAGTCTTTTCAACCACTCTATCATTTCGTCTTCTTTGCCGCCTTAGGTTTCTTTGCTAATTTTGGTTTAGCAAATGTTTTCTTAGTTGCTTTATACTTCTTACCCTTTTGTTTCGATGCTTGGAATTTTGCCTTCGTAGGATTATACTTCTTCGCTTTCTGGGATTTCTGTCTTGAACCAGATTTCAACCTTTTCATCTCGTTCTTACGAACAATAGGTATCATCCTTTGAGCAATCCTAGATACTAATCCAGAAAATCTCATGACCATACCTTCGATACGAGCTTTTTCAGCGGGTGGTAAAGAACCTATGTCTCTTCCTCTCGCAATCCTCTGTTTCAACATGTTTCTCGCACCACGAGTAGCACGCCTCTTCAACCTAGTCGGGTCAGCTGCCCTCCTCGCGGCTCTCATACGAGCAACTTTTAATTTTTGTCTATTTCTTCTAGCAGCAAATCGTCTTTTCATTCTACCTTGAATAGATAGAACTTCGGTTATTTGTATTTCATCGTGCCAGTCGGTATCTTGGTCAAATGCCTCAAAGTCTTCTAACTCATCTTCATCATACATTCCCAAACTAACCATACCGTCAAAAGTTAACTCATCCGCTTCTTTTTCAATCTCTTCTATTTCTGGTTCTGTGAATATTGCAGTCCAATCGTTATCTATAGTATCTAGAGTAATGATTCCTTCAAAGTCATCTTGAGTCCCATCCACATCTTTGTGTATTTGGTCATGGGTTGCAGATGATATTGATTTTAATTCTTCCGCATCTCCCTCTTCGCATACTGCCTTGTAGTGTTTAAGGTTTCCGTTAGACTTGTTCTTTTTGGTAGTTTTACCAGGCTCGCCAGGCGTCAACGCTTTCATATAATCAGTACCATCTGGTCTACCCCATTCGTACCTACTAATTTTAATATCTTCAGTTATGCGTTCTGATACAGATGCGAGTTTAGCGGCAATCGCCATCTCTCTGCGTTTCTTTTTAGATTTACCTTTGAACTGTGGCGCGTCACTCTTATAAAAGTCTTTGATAACATCACCCATGTCCATTTTGTCTATATCTTCTGTGGGGCCATATCCTTTCGGTGTCACATCTTTTACTGTGAACTTGACTTTTGGTTGTTTCTTATCCGCTTTCCAATCCCCAGACTTCCAAGAACCTTTCTTGACATTTCCGTCCTTGTCAAAATGTCTCTTGAGATGTGGTGGTAATTCTGCTTCTTTAATATTGCGTCTTTGTTTCTGGTCTTTCACCCACGCCTTCGCAAGTCTATGTTGTGGTGGTTTTCTTGACCACGCGCCTATCTTTCTGTATACCGCCAAAGCACCTTTATTATAATCAGCACCTTCTGAATTATCAACAATGTACATATTGCCACGGAATAGGTTTTGGAATCTACCTATATTCTTTTGTACTGATTTCCACATTGGAGTAATTGCAGATGCTCCCAATGTTCTGGTTCTTGCTTTGTCTCTACTGACAGCAGTATCTAGGTCTGTGTTAACCATTATCATGGCAGTCTCATAACCCAGTTTTTCTAATTCTGTTTTTTGTTTTGATATCTTGTCATACTCTCTACCAGTACCATCAATAACTAATCCAAGTCTTCCCCCTAGATAGGAATCTTGTCTTTTTAAAGTAAGAAATTTAGCGCGGTCTCTGAGAGATTGACCTTTTGTTGAAAATATATCCGCTGCTTTCTGAGATAAACCAGCGTTTTTTAGTGCGAGTTCAAATTGTTGGTCAGAATTGACTATCTTGAACCCTAGTGCATTTAGACCTGTTTGTCCAACCATGAAAGACTTACCAGACCCAGGCCCGCCGGCAAGGAAAACTGCTTTGAAGATAGCAGGGTCATTAACACCCTCTTCAAGCTCTGGGATATCTACAAAGTCTGCAAAGGTCTTTTCCATAGTAACACTATTTATAATATTTTAATTAGTGTCGTAAGGTGTGTTACTATCATTTCAGCAAATACTTTAAGTTTTTCTTCCTTAATATCTGCCTTTATTGCCTCTACATCTGTGAAATCTTGGACTAGTTCTTTATACTCATCTGGGGACAAATGTCCTTCGTCCAATAAATTATTTAACTCTTTTAACTTATCTTCATATTGTTCTAAGAGTTTCCCCTGTGTTAGTTCAAGCGATTCTTTTGACATCGGCATTATTTTCTCCTACTTCCACTCACTTCAAGAGCGCGGTTTGTTACATCGTTTATATTTCGCCATTTCAATTTGCAGTAAGCATCAGATGGCGATTCCCTTTCATGCAATTCCTCAACCAAGTCATTAATTTGGTAATAGATTTCAGCATTGTTTCCATTTAATGTGTGTTCCGCGTATTTAGACAGAAATGCAGACATCTCATATGCCTCGTGAATGTCTTCCTTTGAACATTCAGTAGATTCTGATACCAAATTCAAACGAACTAATTCACTAAATTCTGTACTATCAAATTTATCTGGTAATCCACTTTGCATTGCACTACATCCTACAATACCCAATAATACCACAGTTGGTAACCACATATACATAAAATTCTTCATTAGATTTCCTCTAATTTACTCATTAATCTTTCCGCTCTATTGTTTACTTGTTCGTACCATTTAGAGTCGCGTCCTTCGATAGCAGCTTGTTTCCAATCCTGTTTCTCTAATGCCCTATGCATATTCTTGAACTTACTAAGTCTAGGTAGACCCATATTAAATGTCATATTAATAAGGATATTTTGGACTTCTTCGGGCCACTCACAAAATCCAGACCAGCCGTATATATTAACTGCATCTCTACAGGCGATTCCGATATCTTCTTTGAAGAGTTCGATGACTCTTTCTTCTGAGACTTCATCTCCGACTTCAAGTTCCGCTTCGGCATCTTCTGGTTTAATGAGATGGCCGATACCACAGGTGGGATACCCAATGTGGTCAAGATAGACTTCATATTTTACTCCTTCATCTACTTTCAGTTGTTCAAGAAGTTCCTCGCGTTCTGCAACTTCTTCATAATATTCATCTGGTAAATCAGATGGGTCTTGAATGCCTGGCCCATTTGCTTTTAATCCATATAATCCCCACATACCGTCTGGATGTGGTGCATGTTCCTCATAGAATGGTAACCCTGTTGTGGGAAGTAAACCCTTTAGATATTTTGACATTTATTATCCTCTTAAAAATTGTGAAAAGGTATGATGTTTATCCTCTTTTAACTCCATTCCCTTTTTCACATCTTTAAATAAAGCTTGAGACCCACTATAACCAGTAGGTAACCCTCTTTTGAATGAGTTAAAATCGTTATTCTTTGCAAATAGTCTCATCTTACTAGCACTTATACCTGTTACGCCTTCCGCGTCTGGGTCTCTTTGTCCAGCAGAGATTACATCTATTTGGTCAAACTTAAAATCTTTTCCGTTGTATCTATCCAGTATTCTCTGGAATTCTTGAACCCTATCTGAACCAGCAACCATAATAACCTTGTCATATTTACCTGTTAATAATCCCAGTTGTTTTATGAAGTTTGGATTGACTCTATCAGATGCCTTAAATTTAGTTCCCATAAACATCTTTTTAAGGTGAGCAACTTTTTTCTGTGGTGTTAGTGGATTCTTGTGTTTATCTTGACTGTGACTAACCACAATAAGATGGTCTGCCCTTTCTCTTTGAGCAAGTTGTTTTACTTTCTGGACAAGTTTTCCATGTCCCGCTGTGGGTGGATTCATCCTACCAAATGCATATACTAATGTTTTCATCTATCCCACGCCTTAATTGCTGTAAAGTTATTATAACTGAATTCCATTCTATCTACTAGTTTAACCGCGTTACCAGAAACCCTGTCAATGGCAACATATCCTTCTGGATTGGTAACCTTGAATCCCTGTTTAGTTCTAACAAAAGTATCCATTAACTGTTTTACTCTATTTAATTTACTAACTATTACCATTTTCGCCTCTACCATAGAGTTCTGGAAATTGATAACATTAGTAAGAAGAGCAGTATACTGATTTAGTTCTCTTAGGGTTTCAGTTTTTCTTTTTTCTAATAAACTCTTGGATTTCTCCGTCTTTAACTTATTTATCTCTAAATCAAATTTGTCTTCTACCCATTTCGCGTATCCAGAAACATGTCCAGACACATTTGATATCTTCGCACCAACTTTTACTTTTGAATTATTATAGGTTTTGATATTGGCGCCAATCATTTTGCCAGTAAACCCATTTTGAAATTTTAAGAATCTGCCTAATTGTGCTGAATTTATTTGTTTAAATATTCTACCACATTGAGATAATTTTGTAGTCACAGCGGCGGTTTCTGTTTTTGTGAATGTAGAAGTTCCACTAGTATCTCTGTAACTAGCATCATCCATCCAGACATTTTTTGATTTTCTAAGACCACTAATGTTTACACCGAAAGATGCTTTCATACTCTCCAATGTATTACCAGAATATGTAGTATGCCACACCACACCAATTTTAGACGCTTTGATTTTCTGTTCCAGTTCTGACATCTTGGGAACAGCATAGACTATAGTGTTTGGTTGGAATGTGGTATATCTCTCACCATCAATGGTCTCGGATTCAAGTGAACCAGAAGTGAACATCAAATCACCCTGTAATACACCCTTGATTCCGAGTTTGCTAAATTCTTGTAACGCGATTGTGAAGGCGGGTTTTAGTGCTTGTGGTAATTTACTATCTTTGTTTATCTCTTGCGTGGACTTATATAATAGTGGTGTTTTATTGAATACACCTTTCTTAGCAACAAAGAATTTACCATCGCTGGGGTCTATACCAGCAAATATAGCAGGAGCGCCATCCCACTTGACTGTCATGTTTACGGATGAACGAGAACTTCCCGACAGCATATCTCTCAATGACTGTAGGAAATTAATTGCACCACGAGCACCACCTATCCCGAAATTTAGTATTTCGTCTTCTAGATGTTCAAGATGTAGGTTCTTGCCCTGTGCATCTTCGTTTAGATATGATAAAAACCCTACCATTATTCCTTTCCATAAACATTATGTTTTGTACTATTTATAAAAATCCTTCTAGGCGTCTTCTGGCTGGGGTTTATTTTTCGCGCTATTTTTCTTAGAAATAGCGTTTCCTTTTTTGAGCGACTTCAATTCAGAACGAATTGCCTTGAGTTCTTCTTTAGCTTTTAACTTCTCTTTTATCTCGTGGTCTAGGCCAATCTTCTTTTCTTCATAGTTTTTGAGAAGTATCTGTACATTAGCATTCGCTTTAATTAACTGGTCACGCAAGGCAACTCTCGCTGTTTCAGCAACTGCAAAGTTTCTTTCTAATAGTTTCATCTGTGCAAAAACTTTCCACTTCTCAATGTAGTCAAGTTCTAAAGCATGTGATAGTGCCTTAACTGTTTCAGCATCGATGTCTTCATCGTATAAACTATCAAATTCATCCATTAAATTTGGATTGATCGTTTGTTTTTCTAAGTTTAATTCTTCGGGGGGTTGAACTACGAATTCCTCACCTTCAAGAATCTTTTTTATTTCTGTCATAATTTACCTCATAATTAAAAAAGGGGACTTTGTGTCCCCTTTATTTATACAACTTTTTACTAATCTATCTCAGAACAAACCACAGCGTTATTTACTATGTTACATTGTATATTTGTACTAGTCGTTGTTGTACTTGTTGTTGTATTCGTTAAGGGATTAGTTAGCAACTGTCTAAGTTCTGCCGCCCAATCGTCATTTATACCAAGTATTGTTGTGTTATAATTGGTAGACATGGCGTTTAGGGCATCGAACCCTTCGGTTGCAACTGTACCCAATTGGGTATAACCAGCTACTGCGGTTGTACCTATTTGAGTAAATCCACTAACACTTACCTCTTCTAAGGAATCAAACCCAGCGATTGCTACATCTTTGGTTTGTCCTCCAGCGATATTTAGTGCATCGAATCCAGCAAGTCCCATATCTAATAGATATTGAGAATTTGCCTGACCAGCATTTGCCCATTGTCCAGCAAGACCTACATATGTTGCTTGCGTACCCAACTGAATAGCTTCTTGAGATTCAAAACTTGCCATTTGAATAGCTTTACTATTATTTGATTGAGTCTTAGCGAGATCTGTCTGGAACCACAATCCACCCAAAGTAGTCATAGAGGGAACCATGACTTGCGCCCATTTAAGAGCATCACTTTCAATGAATTGAGGAACAATTGGTGTTTCACTAGTCATTGCGATTGCCATTACAGCGGCAGTAGAGGCACCAGAGTCACCAGAGGCTGCAACCTTTGAAAGTGCATCGTATCTTGCTTCTTGTACTCTTGCCTGTGCTTCCGCGGCCTGTCTTATCGCGTCATAATATTGAGTGCCACCTGTGGCACATCCTACCATCAAGATAGTCACTATCAATGTGACCACCTTTAAGGTGCGAGTCATAATTAATTCCTCTTCTCGTCCATGAATTGTTGTGCCAATCCTTTGGCACCTGTATATTTATACATCATGAACCGTCTGTAATAGAACCCAATTTCTTTCTGACTCGTTTCATACTGTCACGAATAGCAACTGATTTTTTATCTTTTTTTCCATAATCATCAGCAATTTTAGATGTTGGATTTGCATCAGCAATCTTTGATAAAACATCTTTAAATCCACCATCGGGTTTTACTCTATCCCCAACACCACCAAAATTTAAATTTGGTGCAGCTGGAATTTGCCGACAATGTGGATTCTTTAGTAACCACGATTCTTTATCATTAATTTTCATCATGACATCAAATACTTCACCTGTCTCAGTATTTTCTATTGTATAAATTGGCATTAAAAACTTCCCCTATAATGACTGAGTAAACCTATGAGAAGAAGGGCGCAACTAATAACATTCATAATAATTATTGCTCTATCCTTCCAAAGAATCCCAACATATGTCCATCCAATCATACCGAAAAACCCAAACCACATATCATATATGCGTGGGTAATCAGCAGCTCTAATTGTAAGTGCTACTAATATTAATATAGATGAAAACCATTTCACATACCAACTAAGGTCATATTTTGGTGTAGCAGATTTAAATATGCGATTGGAATTTTCAAGTTCTTCTGGTGCAAACTTGGGTTCATCCACGGTGTTCTCCTCTTCCGATTCTACTAGAAAAAGTTCTAATTGTCTTGGGTCTCCGTCACTCATCTTTACTCTGATATTGATATAAATTTTGTTCTACTTTAGGCATTCCCAAAATGTGTCTTGCTTCATCACGAACTTCTGCCGTGACCGCGTGACCGAATCCTTCTGGGTCTAACATCCTATATATAAACTTATAAGCGTCCAAGATATTTCGTGCCATTGGTTCTTTTTCGTCTGGCCATTTACTTATCTCTTCTGATATTTCTTTTAATATTGTATCACCCATTATGTTATAATTCCACTTGTAAATTTACGATAAGATTTTTGTACTTCTTCATTGGTTGGGGAAACAAAAACAATCCCACCCGAATAAAATGTCATCTCAGAAGCATTTTCCACTCCTGTAAGACATACTCCACGAGCAAATCCCATGCCCTCATTTGTTGTAATTAACATGCGTGGGTCATTTAATTTCAATCGCGTGTCTGTTTCATAAGCAAGTTTACCGATAAACTCACCAGCGGGGGTGATTACCGATACTATATCATTTTGGTTCATAATTTCTCCATTATATAAAAGAAGAGGGGCGTTTTCATTCCCCTCGCGGATGTTCGGTCATCAACCTATACAGACTTTAGCAGGCATCCTGTATTCGCCTATGAAGCGTCTTTAAGTTTTTCTTGTTCCCATTCTAAGTCATCAAGTTCATACTCAAAATCATCTTTCTTATTTTCAGCAGACCTTTTCATGTCAGTAAATGGTTCTGACAACTCATATATGGCAGACTCTAAAGCGTTAACTGCTTCACGAACTTCATTAACTTTCCATTTAAGGTCATCTTTCAGTTCTTTACTTTCTTCTGCACTAAGTTGTGTTCCCAAAGTGTCGGCAATCCCTTCGACTGCCAAATAAATGTTACTAGGAACCTCATTGTATTTGATAGACTTTGTTTCGTCATTCACATTGCGAACAGCAGAATCAATCTTATCAACAATCTCTTCCCATTTATTTATCTGGGATTTGAGATATCCTTTTTCAGCAATTATATCACCTTCCATTTTCATACTCTCTCTCCTATATCTTCCCAAATAGGTTTAACATCGCCCATACAGAAGACTTCTAGAACGGACTTCTGTTCGCCCGTTGCACCATTGGTGAGCATTTCTTTCTCACCGCATGGACGGCAGAACTCAATCCATTGTTCACCCAAAACTAGGTGGTTAGTGCCCGTTGCTGGGCGTCTAGTGTCACAAATTCCGCAATGGTCTGCCATAAGTCTCTCCTATCTCAAATACTGTGGGCCAGTCCATCTTACCCAACCAGTTCCTTTGCCATCCAACATCTCAAAGACATTGCCTCTAGGTTTGTTCCTAGCGGGGGCAGCCCAACCAGCGGGTTTCAAAATGTCACCCTTCTTAAATAATTTATCGGTTTCAGTCTTCACGATGAAACCCCAAACAGACCTATCAGAAATGATTTTAATATATTTCTGACCTTCTTTGACCTCTATATTAGAGGCGAATTCCGCGACCCTTTGTTCTGCCCTACCGTCATCGGAATAGGATAGAGACCTAGATGTCCAGTTTTCATAGTCATTTATAATCAGTTCTTTTAGGTTTTCAATTTCTTGTTTCATATTCTCTCACTTCTCTAATTTATATGATCATGATCTCATATTTTCACCCAAATGTCAAGGGCCAAAGCGAAAAAAAGTGAAATTAAATTGTCAATTAAATCAGTAACTTACTTAAAATCTTACTCTTGGGGATGATAAAAAGGTGTTTAATCTCTGTACAGCATCACCTTTGTGCATCCTTTTACACTCTTTAAAACCACCTATGGTTTCGCAGTATATTAGAGTGTCATCTGTATTGTTCTGAAATGTGGGTCTTACACCCTGTCCACTAGCGCATCCTGCTAGTGCGATTATTAATGCGATGCCAACCGCAATTTTCACTACTTGTTTTCTCCTTATGTTAGGGGTTATTGTTTACCGAATGCCTTACCAGCTTCTGCAATTCCGAAAGCACCCAATGTAACTACTACAAATGAAGTGTAGATTGTATCAGATATTGTGATATCCTGTCCCCAAAATCCTGTTACTAAGTCAACAATACCAAACGCGAGCATCATAATAAATGATGCAAATCCTATAATGGACTTTTCGTTAATATCATTTTCATCTCTAAACAAAGCACCTATTGAGAATTTTGTGCTTGGTTGTGCAGCCTTGGTTGTAATCTTCAGTTCTTTTGTAATTTTTTCCATCTCTCTAATTTTGTCTTGCGCTTCGTCAAGTTTCAAAATTAAATCGGTGTATCTATCTAAATCAACATCTACCTTATTAGTTCCTGTGTCAATTGTTTCCTTTGCCATTGTCAGATTTCTCCTCTATATTTTCTTCATCATCTGACATAACAGTTCTATAATACACAATCACTTCTTTGGTTTCTTTCACGAATCGTTTAATCTCTTGGAGATTATACGCCATGAGTTCATAATCTGGAACAGACATTGCCATAAAGACCATCTGTCCAGCCTCTTTCTCTATTTTGACTAGAAATTCGTCTAAGTTTTTATCGGATACGACATACCACTTTGGTTCTTTCATATCGATTGGTCGGGGGTACACAGGATGCTGTATAGGTATACGCACCTCTACGGTTTTGATTTCTACCTCACGCGGTTGTTTTGGTATTAAAGAACAACCACTAATTATCAGCATCAAACTCAAAACTGGAATCAGTTTCGAGGCTGTCGAATACATCTTTTGTCGCATTATTCACCCTTGGTTCAATTAGGCCTGGTTTAGCAGCAGCAAGTTTCGCCAAATTATGTCTGCGGAAAATATCAAGATATCTTGACATCTCTGCTTCAATAACAGCATTCTTTGAAGTCAACTCACCAAGCGCTTTCGCTTGTGTTTCGTATTGTTTAGACATTTTATCAATGGTTTCATTTTGTGTAGCGACTTGTAATTCCATCGCCATATTATATTCACGAAGCTCGATAAGTTCTGCCTGAGTATTTGTGTAATACAAGTACCCGACAATTCCACCAGCTAAAATGACACCAAATAATACTTTACTAATCATACGCCTATTTATACTTTTATTTGACTCAAGTTCATACGAGAACCAAAATTTCCTTTATCAAATACTGGTTGGTCATCTTCCTGTCCAGAATCTACCAGATTTTGTTGAGCATCTTCTAAATCATACAATCTCATCTTCGCCCTATCAACACCAATCATAAATCGTTTGTTTCTTGTAGGGTCACTATATCTATTCTTCAATTGTTTGACCATCATATGACCTTGTTGTTCTAACTCTTCTGTACTGATAAGAGCAAACATCAAATCAGCGGTTGCAGGCAATCCAAAACTCTCTGAGGTGTCCGTCAAATCAACATCACTATTGTTAAAACCACCTCGCGTGGTCTGGGTTGCGGATACTATTGGTAAATCATACTCTACTGCCAGTCCCCTTAGTTCCTCAGCGATTGCCTTGACTATAGTATATGAGTTTGCACCAGTATTATTCCTTAGTCGTTGACTCACACAGATATTTAAATAGTCAATAAAAATTATGTCTGGATAGAAATTTTGTTTCAGTTTTAATTCTTCCAGAAGTGCTCGGAAATGTCCAGCATGAGCAGTTGCAGTAGGATACTCTTTAACAATCAACCTACCGTCAACTTTGTTTTGGATTTTCTGAATACGGTCTGTGTACATAGACTTGGATAAGTCTCTCAAATCTTGCATGGAAACATCCATCATATTCGCATCGATTCTTTCAGCGATTCTTTCCTCTGCCATCTCTAATGTGATATACAAAACATTCTTACCTTGAGCAATCATAGATGCACCCACATGACACATGAAAAGAGATTTACCCACACCTGTACCAGCAAGAGCAATATTGAGTGTCTTGTTTATCAATCCACCTTCAGTAATCTTGTTGAAATATTCTAAGTCGAATGGTAATTTTTCTTCGTGTCTATGATAGAAATCAAATCGTGCTTCCGCGTCACCAACATAATCGTGACCAATGTTATTATCAAAACCAACACTAAGAGCATCTGACAATATGGAAGGCAAAGAATCTACCGAATATGTTTTATCCTGTCCATCAATAATCTGAATAGATTGCATGATAGCATTGTAAACTGCCTTGTCCTTACAGAATTTTTCTGTTTGGTCAATCAACCACCTTTCATCTTCATTAGTCGGACTGAGACTGTTGATAAGTTCCTCACATTTTTCATAGAGGTCTTCAGTAATTTTTCTGTTATCTTGTAAGGCAATTTTAAGTGCGCTTGCTTGTGGTGGGGAATTATATGCCGTAACATAATCACGCACACATTTGAATACCTCACGATACTCAGCATCTAAAAAATAAGATGCTTTTAAATGTGCAATTGATTGTCTGACATAATCTTCGTTATGTATCAGATTCGATAATATTGTCTGTTCTAATCTCATTATAAAAATCTTCCTTCACTATTTCAACACATTCTTCACAGAGATACGCATCTCCATCCGCGTGTCTAAAAACAATACAAGCATCGTTTTCCATGTCGATGCTCTTCTCACATTTATCACACTTCGGAGTAGGCATCCTTGATATCCTCTTCACTAACTTCTGACTGCATGATAGCATCAGCAGACATCAAATATCTTTCTTCAATCCACTTGATGAAAGTTTTATCACTAAGGATTGGAATCCAGAAGTCTTTGTTGTATGTATCTTTAAGTCTGACCTTCTTTGCATCGTCTTCACCAGATTTCGCATACCATCCGTTTGATGGTTTGACCACATGACCAGACTCAAGAGCCATATCAATGAGACCAGACCACTTGCTAATGCCACCTTCCCAAGTAACTTCGATGGGTATCCTTGATTTCTCGCGTACAAATCTTGACTTCTCGACATTAATAATAAAGTTGTATCCTACAACTTCCTTCCCTTCCTTCTCTTGTTGTCTACCAATGATAAAGATATTGTCAGCACTATAATAAACACCAGTTCCACCAGACACTACATCTTTGGGGAACAAACCGATTTCTTTATATGTGTGGTTCACAACCACCGCTGGAATATCTTTGATTGTAAGGTGAGGAGTAATCATACGAAATAGAGATTTCATTTGTTTTGCACGAGTCATATCGGCAACTGACTTACCATCTATCGCATCTTCAACTTCTTTACGCGAGGCAAGGTTACCTACAGAGTCAACAATAATAATTACACGGTCACCTCTTTCGATACCTTGGAGTTGGGACATGACATCATGTTTTAATTGTTCAATGTCTGTGACAGGAGTATGAATAACTCTGTCTGTGTCTATGCCGAAACTGTCGAAATATCCTTGAGGAGCGCCGAACTCAGAATCATAAAATAACACCACTCCATCATCGTATTTATCTAAATAAGATTTTGACAATAACATGGCAAAAGCAGTCTTGAAATGTTTAGATGGGCCAGCAAAAACTGTTAGACCTGTAGAAAGTCCACCATCCAATTTACCACTCAACGCCACATTCAAAGCGGGAACGGTTGTCTGTACAATATCTTTATTGTTCAGAAATTTACTCTTGGATAAAACCTCTGTATGTTTTATCGTTGAGTTCTTTTTTAATTTATCTAATGTGCTCATATTCACTCCTAAAATAACGACTCCAATGTTGCTACTGGTCTAGTCTTCCAATCCAAACTGGTGACTATAGTAGTCAATGGGTCAATGAATGCTTTCTCAAACATTGTTTCATAATCAATGTATCGATGTAAGTCAAACTCTTTTGGCATTAGACCATTCATCGCTACGGTATTTTCTCTCACATGGTTAGGTTCTTTCAGATAGAGGAATTTAATCTTATCACCATCTTGAATGGTTTGATATTTCTTCTCTAGTTTCTGAGTCCTAAGCAAGTGATTGTAAACCAAGGCACCCCGAACATGCATCGGAGTTCCCTTAGTGTAAACTGTTTCGCGTGAAGAATACTTATCAATGTTGTTACATCCGCGTGGGAAGGCAATTTCTTCTGGAGGCATCTTACTAAATGCCTGCCATGTATTCTCAACGAAATCCTGTAATTCTTTTTCATCCTTGTTCAAACATAACTCAACTGCCTCTCTGAGACTTGAACGAACTGGTGCTGGTGTTGAAGACCTTACAATCTCCAGACCCATCACTTTAAGTTTGGGTTCCTTGTATCGGACACCTTCGTTGTCCCACACATTCATAGCGTATCTTTTCTTCGCAACCCATATACCTGTATCGGCAATTGCCTCGCGTTTGAAATCTATCTTGGGTTGGAATACATTCATGTAATCACCCAACTCTGCCATGCGACCATTGATTGCCGGCACTAGTTTATCTTCCGTAAACTTATCAAGGATATCAATTATCTCTTCTTGAGACTTATCCTTCATGTGGAGTTCTACCATCTTATCAAGAGTAATATAACAACTATCAGTATCAGTATAGAAAGAATATTCAACATCCTCTGTACCAAGAAACTTGTTTAGAAACTCATCAACTGCCTTACCAGTATCACGAATGATTAACTGACCAGTTAGTGTGATTGCCTCTGCAATGCGTTCATCAAAATATCTGAACCACTTGTTACCTATCGCACCAAAGAGAGAGTTCAATTGAATCTTTCTTGCCATCTGGAAGTTGTTGAACTTCGCAATATCTTTTTTGAGTTCTGGATTCTTGGTATCCTCAAAATCCTGTTCTGCTTTCTTCATAAGTTTCTTATACTTCTGTCTATCGTCAAAAAACTTCTGAGTAATTTCTGCCATGAATCCTTGTGTATCTCTCGCAAACAGATAACCATTGGCTGCCATAGACAATCCTGCCTCTTTCATCTTTTTGGTTGAGTGTTTTCTTTCTAGAATACTATCAACCGTACAGTCAAGAGGTTTGTGTCCTTCTGCCAACATCTCTGGTGACAGATTGTGTTGCATAATAATAGATGGATACAGAGAAGTCGCATCAACTGATACAACCCACTTGTACTTACCCAATTTAGGGTCTTGCACATAACCACCAGCAAATCCCTTAGAGAAGTGTTCCTTCTTCTGAGGAATCATAATGTTCTTTTCAAGTAAGTGATTAAATAACAAGCAATCCCAAGTTCTCACAGATGAAAAGATATCATTGTAATTACATTTACAGTCATATCCCATCGTGATAATCAGTTCAAGAAACTTCATCTTGTCTTCAAGTTCATCTACCAGAACCGTATCGATAATATTATAATCAATAAATCGATTCCAATCGTTCTCATAGAATTCTCGGAAAGTTTCAAACCCACTCTCCAGTTTCTTCTTACCAAGTTCTACCTCGGCAATATAATCAAGTCGATAACTCTCTTGGAAAGTGTAAGTAAACTTTTTATATAAGTCCATGTAGTCAAGTTGAATGATACCCTTCATATCAACCTTCAACAATTCGCGGTTGTTGTGACCCTTAATGACTTTCTTCCTAGTCATAGAATATGGACTGAGATTGTTCTTCGCGTTGTTGCCAAACATTCGGTCAATTCTTCCAACCAAATAAGGCATATCAAATAATTCTAGGTTCCATCCAGTAACTATGTCTGGATAATCCTGTGCCCACCAAGTCATAAACTTTTCCAACAAGTCATACTCATCGGAACAATAAGTGTATGTAACAGGGAGGTCTTTAGTCTCTTCGCCTGGCTTCCATTCACCAGAACCCCAAGTAAATATTTCTTTGGTGTAGTTATCTACGATTGTAATAAGAAGAACTTCTTCGATAGGATTCTCTGTATCTGGGAATCCATGTTCTGCTGTTGTCTCAATATCGATGGAATAAATCTTCATCTTACTGAGGTCAAACTCAATATCGTTTGGATACATTGCAGACAAATACTGATATGTTAAATCAGTTTGTCCGTAAATAGGATAGTTATCTACCTTGGAGTATTTGTCTAGGAATTCTTTGCAGTCGCCATTATCTCCAAACTGAATTGGTTTTAGATAATGACCATCGATGTTGGTAAATTCAGAAGTTCCATTACTTCTGACATATAAGGTAGGTTGAAATGGATGTTTTTCGGTGAAACGCTTCCCATTCCTAACCCCACGAGTTAGGATAGAATTTCCATATTGCCACGCATAAGTATAAAAATTAGACATAATAAAACCGATTTTTCATTTAAAGGATAGTATACACGATTGTGTATCAAAAGTCAAGCAAATTATCCTGTAAATTTCGGTTTTGTTTTCATCTCTGTCGTTTGCGTGTGTGTAAATTTATTCAACCATTCTTTTACCAAATCTTCCTTGGGGTCATAAATGTATTCTAATTGACCATATGGTACAAATAGGACACCTTTACTAGCAGGGGACTGTGGAACAAATGCAATTTTGAATTGTCCTTGTTTTCCCTCTGTAGGAACATATTTGATGTTAGCAGGGTTGGTAATAATATACCTACCACCTTGGTCATCCTTTTGTAGATAGCAAATCATCTCATCAGCACCAGAGATTTTAATGCCACATATCTGCTGAGGACTATCTTCTGTTTCCTCGCGTGTCACTTCTTCTGGTGGAATATCTATTTTTACTTCTTCTACAACTTTCTTTTCACTTTTCTTTTTTGTCATAATTTCCTCTAATTATATAAGTTGAACTAAACTATATATCATGGTTCCACATGTTACCAATGATATAAGATAGATTCCGTATGTATTGAACTTACGGAAAACCATATCTTGTTTCATTTCTCTCCTTCTTGAGTAAGTGGGGGGCATACGCCCCCCTGTAGGTTACTTTGTTTTAATCCTAATAGTTTGAGCTTTCTTTTCCTCTGGAATAATATTCTCCAAAGCAATTCTAAGAATCCCATCAGTCAATCTAGCACCCTTGACAACAACTGTGTCAGCGAGACTCCATGACTTTTTGAATTTTCTTTGAGCAATACCTTGATGAATAAAATCAACTTCTGAATCGGATTCTTGGTTCCCCTCAACAGTAAGCGTACCTTCTTTCACTTCAATTGCCAAATCAGAATCCGTGAACCCAGCGAGAGCCATTTGAATCTCGTAGTTCTCTTCGTCTAATTTTTCTATGTTGAAAGGTGGATATGCGTTCACATTTGGTTCAAAGTTTTGATTGAGTAAATCGATTACTCTATCGAACCCTACGAACTGTCTGCGAATGTGTGGAAATGCAGAGACAAGATTGTCCCAATGCGCTTGCGTGCTTAATGTATTCATGTTTTTCTCCTTGTTAAGCGAGTTAAAGTGTAGACCTCACCATGAGCATCTACTACTATATTTATATGATCTGGGGACTTTTTTTCCAAATTCAAGCGAAAAAAATTATAAACCAGCCAGCATTTCTAGTGGTGATTCAGTCTCCCTATCAATTAAAGTTATACGACCAGATGATTTGTCCTGTATACAAGTCACATATTGTGCCCCTGTAGAACCTCTGACCCTATATTTTGCTATCGCATTACTCGGATTATAATCTATACCGCGTAGGATAGCTCGACCTTGAAGGTTTTGTTTGATTGCGGATTTACATGCCATATGTAAGTCTTCATTGGGGCCTGCAACGCCCTCTATTGGTAGTAACATAGCAAAAATGACAGCAGCAACTGTCAACACCTTTTTCATTAAAGTTCTCCTTTTATTCAAGGTTATCGTTTTCGCCCGATATTATATTTCGTAACGAGCGTCCATTCATCCTTCTCTTTGAAGGACAAAATCTTTATCTGACTCATCGGAGCCATTTCTTCTTCAATAGATTCGTCAAGAAGCTTTACTAAACCCCAATCGCTTAACAATTTAGCAATTGCGTTTCGTCTTTTTAAATCGTTATCAGTCAAGTCTGCTTCTTTACCATCTAGAGCAAAAAGTTCCTTGAAATGAGTTATAAAATATCTACCTTGTTTATGGAGAATATGGCAAGACTGATATAATGTCCTGTCTTTCTTTGATGCCACTCCAATGCGAGACAAAGTTTCCCTAACCTTTAAAAAATCATCCTCTTTTTCTAAAACTATTTCTACTGGTTTGTAGTCGGGGAAGTCAATGTCAAAAAAATCATCCACCATGATAATACCTTCATAATTTTGTTAATTAATATGAAAGTATTTATGGTTTTACTATTTTCCACCCTTCCTCAGTAATCCTTTTATCGCCTCAATGTCTGCATCACTTAAAAGTCTGAGTGCTTCTTGAGCTCTAACATTACTGTAACCAAAATATTCTTTTATAATTTCCAGATGTTCTTCTTTCTCTGGTTTTAACCATTTGTTAAATCTTTTTTTCTTGCGAACAAAACCACGCAAAAAATCATACTGCATTTTTGCATCCAAGTGTGGTCTGGAATTCATTTCATTGGCTGCCACAACCGTATCGATTCCATGAGACAATGACTTGTTCACTATAAAAGCATTGTACTGTTTCTCAGACCAATCATCTACAATCAAATCCTCTTTGGTGTAGTTGATACTATTCGCAAAGTCAAACGGACTAATTGCTTTTTTCTTTACCTTAAACTCTTCAGCATCATAAGTCTTTACTGGTTCGCCCAATCCCTCAATCATTTGAATTCTACACTCGCCATGATATCAGTTAGACACGCGGTCAAGTTAATCTCTTGGTCTGCCACAAATGCACTCTTGTACTGATAGTCAGCAATCAATAGTACCAAGTGGGGTACTTGTTTTACCTTATCGATAAGAGAGTCATAGACCTTCCTGTAGACACCTTGTGGGTCATTATCTACATTGTTAACTACCCATTGTCTCATCTTCTTCCAATCTTTATCCTTCAGACTGTCAATCAATTCCTTGGTGTTTATCTCAGCAATATTACTTAGGATACCACTATCAATAGAACCACTCCTAGAATATCTCTGGAGTTCATTTAGAACCCTACGATAATCTGGGAAGTGTTTCATCAATAGTTCCGCGAGAACATTCCCTTCATACGGAATACCTTCTTGAGTTAGGATATACTGCATCCTTCCCATGAACTTCTGTGCCATCTCTGGTCTATCTTTTTTCTCAATCTTAAAATCGATAACAGATGTTCTACTGTGAAGAGGTTCGATTATTCGATTCTTGAAATTACATGTAAAAATAAATCTGCAATTGCCAGAAAACTCCTCAATAAAAGCTCTAAGTGCTGGTTGCGTTGAGTTTGGATTTAGATAGTCTGCCTCGTCTAGAATAACAACCTTCGCCTTACTTTCAAAACTGACTGTACTAGCAAAGTCTCTTATCTTAGTACGCAATACATCGATACCACTTTCATCCGAACCGTTGATAACAATATAGTCACAACCAAGTTCATTACAAAGTGCTCTCGCCACCGTGGTCTTACCTGTACCAGCAGTCCCACACAAAAGCATATTAGATATTTCACCAGCATCCACATACTCTTGGAAGGTTTTTTTCAAATAATCTGGTAAAATACAATCGGAAATAGTTTGGGGTCTATACTTCTCTACCCATAAAAACTCATTCATGATTGCACCCTTTTCTGTAATACCTCAATCTGGTAATCACGGTTCTTGTTCCAAGTTTCCTCAGAACGGTCTACCATGATAGGTTCGCTTTTAGTGAACTTACCAGACTTCACCTTTTTTGGAGTGAACTTTGCTTTCAACAAGTTCTCCAATGCAACTTGTCTTCTCGCCTTAACTCCTTTTTTCCATCTTGCTCTTGTCAATGTACTATCTCCTGTCTTTCTATGTCATCTTCTTCGACATAAGAACCATGTTGTATTTCAATTATCTTTAGGGGTTCATTACCCACATTTGTTATTTGATGCCATTCGTAAGGTATTATACTGAAGTTCTGACCAGAAGTCAAGTACTCATACTCATAATTTGCTGGATTGCCTCTACTGGTTTTAATCATTGCCATACCATTTACAATATGCCAGATTTCCCCACGATAAAAATGTCTTTGATAACTGATACTTTTATTGATATCAATGTTTAATATTTTTACTTTAGCAGTTGGTTCCGCGTGAATAATTTTATAGTCACCCCACGCTCTCTCTTCAATGTTGACATTACTACTGGAGTATGATTTTTCTCCACCAACACCAAAGGCAAACTCCAAATGAGCATGAGAATATTTTTCTCTTAGTTCCATCTCTGGTATATTATCTTCTGTCCTGTCACCACCATTCACAAATACAAACTTGTGGTCTATTCCCCATGAAGCAATTGCTTTTTCTATAAAGTCTTTAGCAGTATCGTCATCATCATTAAAAGGAACTACATGGTCAACACATTTTAATTCCATCAACATATCCATTCTGTCCCATTGTGACATAAATGGTGACCCCTTCTTTCTGGTCAACCACTCATCACTATTAAGACCTACCGATAGATGGTCACCCATCTCTTTTGCTTGTTTCAATAGGTCAAGGTGTCCTTTGTGTAGTGGGTCAAATCCACCCGATACTAAAATAACTTTGCTCATAATATTCCTCTTAAAGATGCCCCACCACCGTCTATGTTCCTCGCGTTATGAAGAACATTATCATATGTAAAGTGAGGTTGTTCAATTTCAAATTTGGGTTTACTAGTTTTGTCAAACCATTTTAAGTTATGGTCTTTTGGATAAGTTCTAGTCCATTCCATATTTGATTTTTTCAATAATTTTTTTGCCTTCTTGTTCAGCGGAAAGATATATCTAAACATATATCCTTCTATTTTTTTGATTCCTCTGTCTATCATAAAATCAGAGGTCAACCAAAAAACTCTCTCTTTGCCAGAGAACCTTGCGTTCTCTTCACATAATTTTCTTGTTGCTCTTGGGTGAACTTTCTCTCCATTTATTTCGTATACTTGAGTGAAGTATTGTCCACCATATAAAAAGTTACTTGCCTGATATACATATCCACATTTACCCATGATACCATCTGCCATTGTATAAAGAAACAATACATCTGGACAATTATCTTTTATCCATCTCACAGCTTTCTTTATCATCTGTGATTCGGAATTGGTTGGCATTTCATCTGTCATGCACATCTTACCAATTTCCCAGTAATGTTTTGACTCCAACCCAGTAAACATCTTGTTTATTGTTTGTCGAGGCTGTGTTCCCCAACCCAGAGTCAAAACACCTACTAGTTCACCTTCCAAGAAACACCCTAAAAAGTGTTTCGTGAGTTTAGGCATCATAGGTGAATAATGATGCGTTTGTATAAAATCGATTGCGAGTTCTTTTGATAAAGGTTTTAAATCGTAATCAACTTTATGCAAACTGTTCTTCTGTTCCCAATCCATCTTCAAGATTCAATTCGTGCTGACGCCCTACAGGACTTTCAGTTTGAACATACTCCATCATAGTTAGTGGGTCAGATACTTCATATGGGTCTGTCGGACAATCGTCACCACATCCATCTTCGACAAATGCGACTTCAACTACACCATCATTCGCGAGCAGAGAATATCTCCATGACCTCGCTCCGAATCCCAGATTGTCTTTTCTTACTAATGCACCTATTTGCTCAGTAAAATAAGCACTACCATCTGGAATCATTTTTACATTATCGATATTCAACCATTCCGCCCACTTGTTCATAACAAAACTATCATTAACAGATAGACAGTATACTTCATCAACACCATTCGCCTTGAACAACTCATAGTTGTTATCATAGTCTGGTAGTTGATAAGTAGAACATGTTGGCGTGAAAGCGCCTGGCAAAGAAAAGAGAATTACCCTCTTATCCTTGAACAAGTCAGTTGAATTAACCATCTGCCAAATGTATGGGTTCTCATCACCCTGTGCTGCCATGTTTTCATCCCTTACCCTTATGTGGAAAGTGATATCTTGTGGCAGTTTTTGACCAACTTCGATTTCCATTTACTTCTCCTTCAACTTTTCCTTGTCATGTGCTAACCAATTGTATATTTTTTTGGTTACCCATAACTGGGAATTTCTAATAAAATCACCTCTCGGCATTAACCAGCCGGCCATGAAAGAAAGTATCATTCCATAGACAGCAATCATTCCTTCAACCCAAGCCATTAAATATTTGAACTTGGTTCAAGGGCCAAGAAGTAGGTTCTCTTCGCGTTAGAAAATTTGAATACTTTCTTTTGAGAAACAGTAACCTCATAATCATCGGGGATTACTTTTAGATTCTCAATACCTAGTCTAGCATCAAATTGTACATTCGCTTGACCAATGTCAGTAGTGAATGAATTACTCTTCGGAGTATTGGGGTCACCAACACTAAGGACTACTCCATTACCACTAGCAACCACACTAAGAGTAGGTGCAGAGATTACACTCGCTGCCCTATAAATAGTGTTGATTTGTTCTTTGGTAATATTGAATTGATAGAAAGCATCAATTTCAATTTCTTTCTCTGGCGCTGCCACGATGATAGATGGTTCCGCGTAATAAAACTTGAACCTCCCAGCATCAGATTTGCATGTCAGATAATCTTCAGAAAAATCAATCTCAGTATCTTCACTCATAGTGACCAAAGATAGGAATTGATTTAAGTCATAGATTGCGAACTCCTGTGGGAAGTTCTCTTCTATAGTGCCCTTTGCAAGAATAGACTTTGAAGCGGACACAGTTGATAAACTACTACCAGATTTTACCAAGAGATTGGTATTAATCGTAGCGTAGTTCTTCAACAACTCCAGAGTACTTTTGGATAGTTTCATAATATACCTCAATCAAATTAAACATCATATAATAACATTTGTTAGGGGCAAATGTCAACCCCATTCTTTATACTTCCGCCGTAGTAGTCTCAGCAGTCATACTATTAGCAGTTAAGTAATCGGTGTACGCGGTTTCTGATAGATGAGCAGTGCCAGAGTATGGTGCAGATGCAAATAAAGCATCTCTATCTACTACAAATGCATCATAAGCATCCTCATCAGCAAAGTCTAATTCCCATTTAAATGAGAGATTATCTTCTGCTACAGTAAGTGTTACTGTTACATCGCTTCTCGCGTCAAGCCAATTCCTAAAATGTGTACCATTAGTTTCAAAACCAGAGTCAGCATCCTCAGCAAAGAAATACCAATCTTTTGTAGTATCTGGTCGAGTACTTGTGTATGTTAATCTATATGCCATTGTTCATTCCTCTAAAAAATTCTTACTCTCTTATTTATAATAAAAGTGTCGGGAACTTGATACTTCTTGTGAGAGAGTAAGAGAGAGGTGTACCAAGTCCCGACTGCCCGCTGGGGGCAAACTGTTAAAAGGGTATATCGTCTACGATATCGCCTTCAAATTGTTCGTACTGGCGAGTCTCTTCTTCATACTCTTCTTCTTCGCCATCAATAAATTGTTCGTTGTCATGTACATGCAATGCAATAATAGCATAGTGCAGTACCTTTAATAAATCTTTACGGTTAGTACCGTCTTTTTTTCCATACCTCTGGGCATACTTTAGAATGTTTCCAATGCAAAATCCCATCCCATGGCCACCATCAATAATGAATTCGGTTGCCTGATATTTGTTTTGGGAATAATGTTGCCCATAAGTTTCATCTATATAAGATTGGAGCTCTTGAATAAGAGCCCCTTCATTATATTTGTAGTCAATGTTAAAAGTCATAACTGTCATTTTCCTCAGAAGTTTCAGTTTCAGAACCATCGGTAGGATTGTCCATGATTTCTTCTACAGAGGCACCAGCATCAACCTTAGTGTAAAGGTCAATAAAGGCAGTCTTAGTGTCGGTATCGAACCTATTGACACACAACTGAATTGCCTTGATTCTATCAGAGAACATCGCGTATGCCTTGACAATGTGTTCCAACCTTCTGGTAGAAACCAACTCATCAATTCCACCTTCGTAGAAAGTCTTTCTGATTATGTCAGCCCACATGACCAACTTGTCAGCAAAGTCTTCATCGATACACTCAGCAACACCCATTTTGTTCATGACAATTTTCTTCTCTTGAACACTAGAAGGATATTCCTGTTCCACCGTGATAGCAAACCTTTCTAGGAACGCCTCATCCAGAACTTGAGCACCCATGAACTTACCGTCATCGGAACCTTTACCTTTTGTGTTCGCAGTAGCAATCACATTGAAACCAGTAGCAGGCGTAATGACCTCACCAGACTTCTTATTGAAGTAAGGTTTCCCTTCAAGGATTGCCTGAAGGCACATCAACTTGTTAGAACCCCTATCAATTTCATCTAGGATAAGAATCGCACCTCTCTTCATGGCAGTCAGAACAGGGCCTTCCCTGTAAACAACATTACCATCAACAAGAGTATTGCCACCGATTAAATCATCCTCATCAGTTTCGATAGAGATGTTAACCCTAATCGCTTCTTTTTTGAGTTTGGCACAAACCTGTTCCACCATCATAGTCTTACCGTTACCAGATAGACCACAAATAAATGTAGGATAAAACATACCAGACTTGATAATGTTCACCAAATCTTTATGGAACCCAAATGGGACATAAGTACTATCTGAATCTGGAATTAAATTTTCAATTTCCACCGCAAGTTTTGCCTGTTTTACAATCTTGGCATCCAATGTTTGAGACTGAATTGTCTCAATTGGTTCTAGGGTAGATACCGACTCTTCAAGGGCAGGCGCCACAGGGGCGACAGGTTTGAGAGCAGTATTACCCACCGTCATTAGAGTTGCCATGTTTGGCGAAAATTGGTTCCTACCAATTTTACACTCTTTAAAAAACCACATGGGATTTTTCAACCCATTCGATTTTGCAATCTGCATTGCCTCCGTTTTGGAGAACACGGCAGACGCGGAATTGTTCACATCGGCAAGGGCCTGAAGGAACTGTTCTTTTTGTTTTACACTCATAATATATAACCTCTCATCTCAATTTACTAGATCATGATCCCATATTTCGGGGCAAATGTCAAGGGCCAAAATGAATTTTTTTTCATTTTCTTTCCCTGTAAAATCAACCACTTACGCGACCTCATCTATGAATCTGTTTAAGAACTGTCTAGAATTGGACTTGCCTTTCTGGAATTTCTTAAACCCTCTCAATATGTCAGCCTTAGTATCAGACTTGACTTCAAACTCTGCCTCTTCATTAAGAGACTTTGCACCTTTCAAAATGAAAGTAGCATCACTTCCCAACTTAGACTGGCAAGACATGAAGTTATTGAGTTTCCAATTAGTTGCCTTTTCTTTAGCAAAATTGTCATCGTACTCGGCATACTCACCTGTCATATCAGTCCACGCCTGTCTCGCTTCTCTAATGTTATTATCAACTAAGAAGAAGTGAACAATTCTGGAACCTACAAACTTTTTGTAGTAGTCAAAAGTAACAGCAGTAGCACTTTCATAACTGACTCTACCGTAGTTTGTTCCATACATCCCTTTGATGTTAGTGGTAACTGACATACCGTTGCCTTTCAATTGGAACTTACCAATGTCACATCTTTCTGAACCGTATCCACAAAACTCTTTTGAGATGGCATTTTCATATCTGAACCTACCATTCTCTTCATATTGACCTTCCGCGATTACTTCTAAGTCAGAAGTGTTTCCACCATCGGAAAGAACAATTGTGTTCATAACTTCAATTCTGTTTCTTTCCTTGAACTGTTTAGCAATCTTAGCACCAACTATCATACAACTTGACAGCGGAGTAGAACCAAGATAAAGATGGTAAGGACAGTCATATCTTTCCATTCTTGGTTTCATATCTCTCCACTCATACGCGGTTTTGTAACCAAGTAATTTTTTGAAACATCTATTGTACTCACCTTGAGGCAACTCAGAAGATATCAACTGAAGCAGAGCGAATCCACCAGCCTCAATAAACAACTCACCATCATTAGCAGATTGGAAAGCAGAACCTCTAGACCCATTCCCAAACTTCTCACTTTGGAGAGAGTTAGCACAGTTTGAAAAACCGTACACATCAAATGGGATACCAACTTTTTTACAGAAGGCAACTTGGATTAGTGTCTGTTCAATAGTACCAGCCATGTGTCTACCCATTGAACCAGAAAAGTCTACAAACATCATCATGCCGTGGTTCTGACCATTTGGCACAGTAGTACTCGATAGGAACAAGTCTTCAGTCAACTTGTATGCCCATAACTTATCTTCATTCAACTTACCAGTTTTATTGACTCGAGCCTTCTTTAATAGAGTGGCTTTTTTCTTCATCTCAAACTGCATAACCAGTTGATTGATTGAACCTTTATTTCTTTGCATAAATTCATCAAGCAATGTTTTCTCTACATCCTTAGCAGAACCAGCAGGAACATCATCGTACCTTCCACCACAAATATACTTGAAATCTTGGGCAGGCCAAACATCGGTAGTTGGGAAAACAAAGTACTTAGTCTTGAACTTAGGCATAGTAGCAGTAACAACACCATTGGTCTTGCCATCTTCTACTAGGTTTTGTTCAGCATCCCTAAACGCTTCATCGGTAAATGACTTAGGTTCCGCGTCATCGAAATCGTGAGGATTGTGTCCCTCAGTTTCAGTAGAACCCTCTTGAATCGGGCCATCTTCTGGGTCACCAGACTCTTTAGTATCTTCAGTATCTTTTGATTCTTCATTAGAAGGCGTAGTCTTTTCAGTTTCTTTTTCAGTCTCTTCACCTTCACCAGACTCAGCGCCACTCTCTTCTGATTCTTCAGACTCTTCAGTCTCTTCACCAGACTGAGCATCGCCCTCTTCTGATTCTTCAGACTCTTCTTCACCGTATGGATTTTCAACCCATTCGCCATTCTCATCCATATCAAAATCATCTTCATCATCACCGAACTGGGGCATACCCATGTTCTCATCTAAAAGATCTTGCATCGCATCTTCAGTCTTAGAGAACTCAAATAATTCCTCAGCGATGGCGACAACCTCATCCCAAGTCTCAGCAGCGAAACACTTGTCAAGTATGACCTGTTCCTCAGCAGTGAATTGTAGAGTAAGGAAAGCACCAACCTTAGCGTGAAGATTGATTCTATCAATTAATGGTAATTCTTGGGGAGTCTTTTGTAATTTTGAAAGACCGAAAAAGTCCTTCTTATAAAGCATTTGATATCCTTTATAGAATGACTTGACCAAGCCTGGATATCTAATTTTAACTAGTCTCTCATTCCTAACATCTTCTACGACATTCAAGAATGATTTGAAATTCGCACCCTTACTAGAAGCGGCAGTATGCCAACCTTCAGCGGGAGTTACTAGAGCGTGACCTACTTCATGACCAATCAATAAATCATACAAGAAATCAGGCATGTCCTTCCAATTGGGAAGTACAATCTTCCTAGATTTCAAATCAAAGTACGCGGTAGGTACATTCCTATGTTCAATCGAAACATCCTCAGTAGCGAGGAGTTTCGCAAGGTATGATTTTTGGGTTATGTCCATATGTCTCTCACTCTCAAATACATGTATATGATCGCATATTCCATAGCAGAAGTCAAGGATTATCTGCCTCTCTAAGTCATTGATTTACAAGGAAAAGTAAAAAAAGTTTAATTTTTTTTCACTAAAATTGTTCAGAAATCCACTTTTCTACCGCTTTTTGCTGTTCTTCTATCGCTTTTTGTTGGTCATCGATAGACTTCTTTTGGAATCTCAAAGATTGTTTCTGGTGTTCCGTCATGTCCTTTTGGTCTCTTAATTCTTCGTCCTCAGCCATGCGTTTTCTCCTATAGAATTTACCCACTAGATACGCTCAAAGTATCTTGTTACTGCTGTTATCCTTTCAATTTGTTTGTCTATGATTACATCCCTGTTTGGCCAATGAATATAATCTTTCTCTGGATTGCGTTTAAGATTCTTTAATAGTGGTAGTATTAAATCCTCTGCATCGCGTAGTTTAGTAGCAACATCACTTTCCAGTAATGCCCTATGTTCATTTATCATTCCAGAATTATCAGATGCAAGAATCCTAGACTCTAACTGTTCTAGTTTGTCCATTATCTTTTCTATCTGGTCTGAAGGGATTTCCGCCTGTACAGGAGTTTCTTGTCTTTCTCCTGCTGGTATGTCATCTACTGCGGTAAACCCAAAATCGAAATCGTCTGCCATGTTATCTCCTATACTGCCGATGTGAATTGTATGCTTTCGCCACATCCACATGAACTTACTTCGTTGGGGTTTGTTACTTGAATATGAGACCCCCCTAAGTCTTTTTGAAATACTATCTCACTACCATGTAAAAACATTTCTGCATAATCATCCACTACTAATATATCATCAATTAAAACACCACGGTCAGAATTATCAGTATACTCCCATGAATATGAGAATCCGGCACAGCCGCCACCTTTGACGCCCAATCGTACATATTTTGCACTAGGTTTTTCATTTATCAGTTTGCTCCAATAATCTTTTGCATCTTTAGTTAATGTTATCTGCATTTGGTTCCTCTTTGGGCATGGTAATTTGTTCTAACCATGTAGTATTACGACCAGCTTTCTTTTCAGCCCAATCTTGTATTGCTCTCTTGATACTATCTTCTGCAAGTACCGAGCAATGTATCTTGATGGGCGGAAGTGCTAGGGCATCAGCGATGTCTTTATCTTTAATCATCTTCGCATCATCGATGTGTAATCCTGTCAGCATATCTACAAACATACTAGATGATGCGATAGCTGACCCACAACCATATGTCTTAAACTTAACATCCTCAATAATCTCTGTTTCGGGATTAAGTTTAA
>Ga0209404_10000535_pt1 | contig 29559 bp, 22 predicted proteins | sample TroAtlMetagenome_2_FD_187447 | JGI IMG/M metagenome (GOLD analysis project Ga0209404, IMG submission 187447) | Marine eukaryotic phytoplankton communities from Atlantic Ocean - Tropical Atlantic ANT8 Metagenome (SPAdes) (version 2) | ecosystem: Environmental > Aquatic > Marine > Oceanic...
AATACTACAAACGTGGTAGTTTTCATAATAAACTAGGTATGACTATCATGTGGGGTTTCTATGGTATTGTTATTGTACAAGTCATACATGCATTAACTATTGTACCATTCTTCCCCATTACATTCACAATACTGTCAGGATTAGCATTTATATGTTATGTGGCATGGAGAGCAACATGATATTCTTATTAGGATTGCATGTAATGATATTCAATGAAGGATTTGTTATGCTTCGTCATGTATCACCAATAGCAAGACAATTAAGAGAAGAACTCATAAAGGATTGGGGTGACCAATGGCAACAAATACATTCAACACTTGATTGGTTATGGATAGTATTAGTAGCACTTGGCATGTTCTTAGATAATGGTCATAGATGGCATGATTTAGCATTACTTTCATTGTTTTGGGGTAGTGCAGTGTTGTTTATCTACGTACCAATGTGGACTAAGGATACTTAAGGATACTACCCATTCCACACAAGCATCCGCACGTTGGTACTACTAGGTTTTCCACAGTTTTTTGAGTGGTTGTGGAAAACTTTTAAAATGGTTAAATAAATATAGGTAAGGTGCGGTGTTCTTGTTGTCTAAGCCCGAAAGCACCCGAAAGTCAACCGAGGGTGTGCCAGTTCTTTTAGTGGCACATCAAACCCCCAAAAACTCATAAATACTGTTATATTAGAAACATGGAATTATGAAAGTCTCGGAAGTTTAACTATTTTGCTTTTTTAACTTTTTCAAAGTTTTAAAAAAGATGTATTTTTAACTTTTTGAGTATTTTTGAGTTCTATTTTTCCACAAACCTGTGGAAAACGTCATATTTACCTTTAATTCACTAAAACAATGCCAGTTTACGAAGCTTTTACATCAACTGCTATAGAAAAGATTAATTGTGGACCAGAAGATATAAAAATTACATATACTTCAGATTTAAATAAAGAATATGTATTCTCATGTGCAGATATCTCTCAATTTAGTGATGATTTAAGTGCTATTCTTATTGATCATACATTACAAAAGAATCCAGCATCTGTTGGTCGCTTTGTACATCAAAAGATTAATGATAAGACATTAGTTGCTGTACCAACTACCTAATAAATATCAGTAGTTTCACCACTAACTATCAACAATGGGCAAGACACATAATATTAACACATATTCTGATGAATATGCTGAGAATGTTGTATCTTACGATTACAAGATAAAAGGAGTAAAGAAAGGTAAGAAGAAAAGTGTAGGAAAATTTAAGAAGGATGTCAAGTGGGAGGAGGACAGTTATTAAACTGACCCCGAATTGTTTCAGTTTATTACAAAAGCACCTTTCGGGGTGCTTTTTTATTGTATAATACAAATGGTCACGCAACGATGGAAACGAGACCAGTGAACCAGTTGAGAAACTGTCCACTTTTCTCCCCATTGTTGCTGATCTCGCTTATACTAAGAATGTTCAACCAAAGGAACCCCATGACAGTTAATTTAGAGTTCACCGTTGAAGAAGCAAGGGCATACGAAGAGGCACTATCACGTGCTGTCAACAACCCTTTCATCCAAGACGATGACGAGTGTGCTCCACTACTTACATTATTAGGTAAGATAGGTGCAGCATGTGACTCTGAGTCATTCGTTTATTAATCCCTGAACACCCTAATCATTTTTTATCATGACCCGTAAGATTGAAAGAGAAATGCAGCGAGCACTATGTGATCGCCGTAATTGGAGAAAGGACAACACTGAAGTCGCAATCAATGATGCTGGCGATAGTTTTGTTTACTTACATGGTCATAATATCGCCACTATTGCTAACAATGGTGACATAAGATTATCATCGTGTGGGTGGGAAACTAATACAACCAAATCAAGATTGAACGCAGTTCTTGATACTTTCCTACACGGTGTGCATGTGTGGCAAAAAGATTTTCAGTGGTACATTGGTAACACTGGGAACTGTTCACCAACATCACCCGATGCAGATGTCTTTTTTGATGGATATCTAATTCAACGCTAATTGCGTTTTTTAGAAAACTCAGAAACTCGTAAATTCGGGTTTTTGAGTTTTTTAGTTTTTTCATATTTCTCTTATTTTTTATCAATGAATAACACACAAACGCCAACTGCGACTAACAATGAATTGTTTGTATATTGGGTTTACTTGGTGGTACGTAAAATGTTACGAATTACCAATAAATAGACCATTTCATTATAACTATTAGTACACAATCTCTGGAGGTTAATTATGGATTTTGAAGAATATTTGAGAGAAGAGTTATCATACTATGACCAACATCCAGAGGAAGATGATACTTTAGAAGCACATTCTAATGCATCTTTATCATTTGAAATGGATTGGAGTGCTAGTTCTTAAACTGTCCACCTAGTCAGACAGTTCGCAAAGTGTCCACGGTCAGCTGGATTGTGGGCATTTTTCATGTATTATATAAATGTGGGGGTTGGCATCCCTGATGAGAAGGATCTTAAATGACCGTGTATTGAACGTGGTGATCGTACTCAAGACATCTGCTACCCCCACATCTTTTCCACAGGTTTTTCCACATGCAATTAAATCAGGATCAATTGGACAATATCATTGACCAATATTCAGAGATTGTCGTTGATGGCATGGATACTAAGACCCTGTGCCAATATGTGTACGATGACTTAGTAGACTATTACAGCGGCATCTCACAACATGAACTCCAGGAATTTATTGAAGCACATGACGAAGACCTATGGCAGGAGCTAGTGGACAATGAAACTACTGTCACATATGGATTGAAGGAAGGTGAAACGCTTTCATTTCCAGTTCATAAAAAAGTCAGCTGACCCGATGTGCCAATTCACAGACTGTCCTCATTTCGTTTGAAGTGGGGGCATTCTCGTGTATTATACGTATATGGAAATCAACGATCAGTTTCAGGTGACTCTCACCTCATCCGAATACGACCTACTCCAAGAGGTCATGTCATTCGCTTATCAATCGGATTTTGAAGAGCATCACAGTGTCAGACTCTTCTGCCAAGTTTGGGACAAAATCTCAAACGCAGATCACAACATTTTATTTGAGGAGGCAAAATCATGAGCGTCATTTCTGAATTCTATTCTGGATTGCTTGACAAGGGTTACACAGAACGTGAGATCCGAGAGTCATGCAAGCGTCACCAGCAACGGGTTGCCCCCGATTGGTTCAACGGGACGTACCAAGAATATTTGGAATCTATGCACGATTTTCTAAACGGGATTTAATCCCGTTTTTTAGTGCGTATGTACTATTCGGGTCAGCTGGATTTTTTTGGAAGACAGTTGAGAAAGTGGACTTTTTTGTTTCATAGTGTAACGAATGGTGATTTTGTCAACCCCTTTGCATGTATAATTGAAGAGTCAACACGTTTTTCACGTATGCCAACCGCAACTGCCCCAACTGCTCGTAAGACTGCATCACGCAAACCAAGAGCAAGAAAAGCAGCAGCAAAGAAACCACAAGTTTCTAAGGTCACGGTCACAACCTTCAAAAGTGGCAAGGCAGTTTCAAAGGTAACAACGCTCAAGCGTCCTTCAACTGCTCGTCTTATCAGTCCATCACGTTACGTGCAGGACATCCAGACTAGATGGGCAATCCATCAGTACGAAATTCAAGAGTTAGTCAGAGACCTTCGCAAGGGATTTGATTCAGTCACACCCTACCACGCTCAACTCGTTAAGCAAGTCAAAGCGTGGACAGTCTAGAAACTGACACACTCAACCCCCACAAGGGGGTTTTTTCATGTATATTAAAAGAGTAAAGCAATTCAATTTTTTATGATGTCTTACAACACCGATTTCGTTGAAGCACGTGCAGAAGACATTTTTGAGGATTGGGTCAAGTCTTTTTTCGTTGACCTAACTCCCTTGGATGAGCAAGCACTTTACACCCTCGCTCTAGACACAGCAATAGAGGAGGCGAATTGAGAAATCTTTCATTGACCGAGGCAGAGGAATCTGCTTTGGTCAATCTTTTTTTATTCGTTCACGACCTAGGTGTGCCGCCACACTTGGAAGAGGACGAAGCATTTGACACATTATGGGAAAAGGTCTCAGACCCGTCACCCTTTGATTATTCATGAATCAATTTAGAGTTGAATGTTCAGAGGTGAACTATTTCACGGTCTTAGTTGAAGCAGAGACCAAAGAACAAGCACATGACCTTGCCCGTGCAAATATCAATTCATTTGATATTGAAGATGAATGCACGTCTGAATGGGTCATTGAAAGTATAGAAGAACTGTAACCAATTCACAAACTGGACCACACCATGCTTTTTTTCCTCGCCGTCTTGCTATACTGTGTATGTACTCAAGCAAATCTTATGCAACGACTTGAATTAATCATGGGACGCAACATCCCCGATAACGGGACTGTTACAGATCACATGATGAATAATTTCATTAAGCGTGAGATCATGCCACATTTTGAGTATGGCACTTTCATAGATGGCGAAGGTCTCTGGAAAGGCGAGTTGGAGAACACCAAGATTTTTTATCTTGAGGTTGAGGACCGTGAGGTTGAAGACCATCTCTTAACTTTCAATTGTATTGCGGCAGCATACAAAAAACAATTCAGACAAGAATCCGTTCTTGTCTCACAAGTTCAAACCAACTCTGTTTTTAATTGATTATGAGCATTCGCTACTGGACCGCAACTGACCAACGCAACGGGAGAGTCATCACATTCTCCTCAAAATCCAAAGCGTTGGACATGTTGGCATTTTATAGAGGTGCTGGCATACGTTGCGAACTAGCATGAGATTTATTTTAATCTTGCTAGTCCTTGGGGTCGGGGTGCATATAGGCACTAACGCTATAAGAAGCGTTGACCAAATCCAAGAACAAAGAATGGAAGCACTGTGTAAGGTTGACCCTGACCTGTGCCAATCCACGAACTGACCACACTTGCCCCTCACGGGGCATTTTTATGGTTATAATAATACCATGAACAAAACAAACGAACTCAATTCTTATTTCGGCGGACGTGTTCTTGCTAACGCTTCAGCAATGAAAGATCCAGCAGTTATCGCAGCATTTCAAGCGATGCAGCAACGAAATTGGGAAGAACTCAAAACACCAACTGGAGGCAGTTGGAATATAAGTGACCGCCACTAGGTCACTTTTTTTCTTTGTTCAGTTCACAAGCATTTTTTTATCATGACTTCAAAAGGATTCGGTTACACACCACCAATCAACCACAACTACGGTTCCCTCTCTGATGTAGATAGCAAAGCAGGAAAGGGCAAATCTCTTAAAGTTCCTGGCATCCTTTATTGCTGGTCACAAGTCATCTCTCAAATTTACGGTGACAAGACTGAGTGGGTTGATGTCAAGATTGGCATTGCTCACGGATCTGAAGCACAAGCAGTAATTCGTGCCGAGGGTGCAGCGACTGATAATGGTAGTGATATTATCTACCATTGGATTTTACCTGTTGAAGATTGCCAAGCAGCAGAGGTATATATTGGCGACCTGCTCAAGAGACAAGGATTTTCAACCAAGCACGGTGATGATGCCAAATTGCCTAAGCGTTACAAGAAATTTTATGTAAGACAGACAGGCGGCAAGGAATGGTATGTCTTACCAATGAGAGCATTAACCGCAGCATACCAAGCAACCAAAGATTTTATGGACAGGAACTTTGGAACACCAACCAAGTTGCAACCATTCCACGGCACAGGCAAGAGAGACAAATTTGAGTGGATCGGTGAATCAAATACAAACTCACCGACAAAGTTTGAAATCAATTCATACGGTGACCCCGTTGCAGACATGAGCGACAGGAAGGGCGGCGTAATCAAGAATAAAAAACTTGAATTCGCTTTCATGATGAGACGCATGACAGGAATTGCACCCAAAGGATGCAAATCACAGGACGCACGTTATCGCCACGAATTCGCATAACAGTCTAGCACACACCCTGTCCAGATGACAGGGTTTTTTGTTGGATGCCGATATTGGGGGTGTGCCGAGCAAAATCCAAAAGAGCTAACCTACAAAAGTATCCCAACGACATATAAATATTTCGCCAGAAAAAAATTATGAGAAAAGGTCAACGACTAAATCCTGCCACAAGACGTGGACAGTATAATGCATACGCCGCCCAAAGGAAAAGGAAAGAGAGATCTGAGAAGAAATACATAAAGTCACAAAAACGCCCACAAAGAATTTCAGGGAGAAGAAGGAAGAAGTATTCTGCTTTCTCTGAGTTTATTGATATGCTCATACGTCTCGCTAAATATCTGTACAGACTATTTGCAAAATGAAAAGTCCTGTGCTATAATTTGAAAAAAATTTTCCTGGTAAAAAATGACTGAAAAAGACGAGCAACAAATTCCTGGATATAATCCAGAAACAAGTGAACCGCCCTCAGAGTATAATCCGAATGATGTTCACAATGAATTGATATCAGATCCAAAGTATGCTATACATACCCATGAGATGCAGATAACAAGGATTATTGAAGTAATAGAAGAATTAACAAAGAGACTGGTAAAGGTAGAAGATACTGTATTAGATCTAGATCTATCTGTAAGGTTTAAAGAAATGCCTAAACCTGACGGTCCTCCCGAACCCCCAAGTAGCACAGATGGAACAACAACGTAATACATACAACGATATACTGAATAACTTTGAACAGTTCTGTGATGGATTTGAAGTCGCAGCTGCAGAAAGATTCTCAGGACAAGATAATGACAGTAGACAACCAATTGACAATGCAGCAGTTCAACGAGAAACTCCAGCAGTTATCCGAGAGGTTAAGCATGATGGAGAAGAGGTTAACCTTATTAGAGAAACCACGATTGATGTACCGTCCACCGAAATCTGAGACACATCAGTCAATAGCAGAGACGTTGGACAATTTACATAATGATGTAGATATTTTAATGGGGAAATATGCCAAATCTAGTAGGTAAAACTACCATTGATACCACGAGTACAGATGGTAACTGTATGTACCCAGGATTAGCTTTGGGAGGTTCTCCCTCAGTTTCACCGAAGGTGTTCTTTGATAAATCACCTGTGGAGTATTACCATGTTGGATCAGTCATTGATCCAACTGCTCCAGTGAAGGTTAATCCTTTAATACCTGCACCATGCCAACCTGGTAATAGGGCAGTTGTTCCATTGGTTAACACGTCAGTGTTTATTGATGGGAAATTGCCAGCAGTTCAGGGGGATGAAGCGAAGTTAATATTAGGAGGAACACTTAGGAGCTTGACAGGACCGTTCAAACATCCTAAAATAGTGTTTAACACACGTAGATAATTATGGCACTATACAATAGTTCAAATGATCATATTGCTGCGAGACCTAAAAAGACTCGTCAGGGCAACTCACAGAATACAAAGCTTTCTGCAACTTCAAGAAATAATGCAAAGAAGCGTTATAGAGGACAGGGAAGGTAATTATAGGCGTGGTCTCCGACCCGAACGCCGAAAATCTCCGAAATATTATGACATATCAAGCACTACCCAGGGAATTACACATAAAGGATAGTCCAATAGCAGGTCAAGGTCTTTTTGCGAAAGAAGATATTGATGCTATGATGTACCTTGGTATATCCCACGTGGTAGTGGATGAAGATATAATGAGAACGCCTCTAGGAGGGTTCGTAAATCACTCTGAAGACCCCAATTGCGTGAAATGGTACGAAGACCAAGGATGGGGAAGAATCTACTATATGAAGACGATTAGAGACATTAAGAAAGGAGAAGAGTTATTTCTAAAGTACACATTTTATAAAGTAAGTTAAAACTCGCTAAATATAACTGACTTCCTATATTGTCAGTCAATGGCGAATACATTGTCCTTTAGGGACATCAATATCACTTTTAAGAAGCATCCTGTTACTGATGATTTAGTTGTCAGTAGGGATGCTTCTGCTATTAAGCAAGCAATTGTAAATTTATTGCTAACTAATAAAGGTGAACGATTGATGAATCCTGAATATGGATCTGATATAAGAAGTTATTTGTTTGAACCTCTAGATTATGCTACTGCTAGTCAAATTACAACAAATATTAGATATTCAATAGATAGATGGGAACCAAGGATTTCTGTTAGTACACTTAAAGCATATCCAAATTTTGATGATAATGGATTTGACGTTGAAATGACGTATTCAGTAAGAGGAACAGACACTCCACCAGTAACCGTAGACTTCTTCCTATCAAGGACGAGATAATGCCATATACCCAGTTAAACAACTTAGACTTCGCTGATATCAAGACAGCTCTCAAAGAATATATGAGAGCACAGACTGATTTTACTGATTATGACTTTGAAGGATCTGCAATTAGTCAGATGCTTGATGTAATGTCGTATAATACTTATTATACAGCATTTAACACTAATATGGTGGTGAATGAACTGTTTCTTGATTCCGCAACTCTTAGAGATAATGTAGTAGCACTTGCGAAACAATTAGGGTATGCACCGAAATCTATTACCGCACCTACGGCAGCAGTTGATCTAACATTAAATTTTAATGGTACAGCACCTGCATCATGCACTCTCAAGGCTGGGTCTGGGTTTATAACTAATTATGATGGATCTTTATATCGTTACGTTCTCAAGGAAGATAATAAAGTTAGTGTTGCAAACAATTCCGCAAATTTTGTAGATCTTCCCATATATGAAGGATCATTCTTAACTATAAGTCAAATTGTTGATACAGCATTAAAGAATCAGAGATTTATTATTGATAATGCTGGTGTTGATACAACTACACTTAGAGTAAGAGTATTTGAATCTGCAAATTCTTCAATCTTTACAGATTATTCTCTTGCTAATAACATATTAGATATTGGTTCTAATGATAAAATATATTTTCTTAGTGAAATAGAAGATGAGAAATATGAAATATTTTTTGGTGATGGTGTATTAGGTAAGAAACTTGAAGATAGTAATGTAGTTCAGATTAGTTATATCGTAACAAATGGTCCTGTGACCAATGGTGCTAAGACCTTTACTTTTAATGGGTTGATGGAAGATGAGAATGGTGCAGCAATTACACTTCCATTTTCAATTGATACTCTTAATACAAAGTCTATTGCAGCAGGTGGAGCAGATATAGAGAATATTACTAAGATTAAATATAATGCTCCTAAGTACTATGGTTCTCAAAACAGAGCAGTTACAGTAAACGATTACAAAGCAATTGTTAGAAACATATATCCAGCAATAAGCGATGTTATTGTATTTGGTGGTGAAGAGCAAGTACCACCTGCATATGGTAAAGTATTTCTTTCAATAAAACCAACTGAAGCAGCTTCACTCTCTTCTTTTACTAAGAATCAATTGAAAGAAGAATTAAAGAAGTATACAGTTGCTTCTATAAGACCAGAATTTGTTGATCCTTCAATTCTATTTGTAGAGTTGGATAGTAAGATATATTATACTGGTACTAAAACAAAGTTACTACCTACTGAAATTGCAACTAAAGCATCAAATTCTATTGTTAGTTACTTAAATACTTCTGAAACTGAAAAGTTTAATGGTAAGTTTAGATATAGTAAATTTATTGGAGTCATTGATAACGCAGATCGTTCTATCAATTCCAATGATACTGAGGTTACATTACGAAAAGATTTTATAGCACAAATTAATAGTTCTACTTACTACGAAGTTTGTTATCAAAATGCATTCAAAAAAGATTGTGATAACCCTGTAGTATCATCTACGGGCATGACAACCTTTGAGTTTCCCAATTATACTTCATATCTTGAAGATAGAGATGGCAAATTAGTACTATATACTCTAGATTCCATTACTAATGAGAAGATTTTATTAGATGATTCTGTGGGAACTGTTAATTATGATAAAGGTGAGATTGAAATGTTTGATTTCACTATCTTAAAGGGTAGTTTTTCTGATAATCGTATTGAGTTACGAGTGAAACCTGCCAATAAAGATATTGAAGTTAAACGTGAGGCATATCTAGACGTAGATGTGTCAAAAAGTAAATTCGTTGCTTATAAAGAAGAGTAGGTTAAATGCCAAGAACTGCGAATAAGATATCGTTCTTAGTTGAACAACAACTGCCTGATTTCATTAACGAAGAGTATGAACTGTTTAGTAAGTTTATACAAAAGTATTATGAGCAGGTGGAATTACAAGGCCAACCTTATGATATTATCACGAATCTTCAGACATATCGTGATATTGATTTTTATGAGCAAAATATACTAACACAGAATACTACTTCTGTAGGACTTGTTCAATCTAGTGATACCACAATAACTGTTGCTGATGCTACTTCATTTCCTAAGAATGGAGGATATGTTAAGATAGATGATGAAATAATTTTCTATCAGAAAAGAACAGATACTGAATTATTGGATCTTAGTCGTGGAGTAAGTGGTAATACTACTTTAGGAGATCTATATTCAGAAAGTACTTTTGTAACTACCCAAGCAGCACAACATAATAGTGGTTCTATAGTTCATAATATTAGCAATCTGTTTTTATATGCTATTATTAGAAGTTTTGAGAATGAATATCTAACAGATTTTCCTGAAGCATACTTAAATAATAGTGTTGACAAAAGATCTCTTATTAAGTATATTAGTTCTTTCTATCAATCAAAAGGAACTGAAAAATCTATTAAGTTCTTATTTAAATGTTTAATTAATGATGATCCAGAACCTACAGTTGTATATCCAACAGATTCTACAATAAAGAGTTCTGAATCAAATTGGGTTAATAACTATTCTTTAAAAGTAAAAATATTAAGTGGTAATCCATTAGACCTTGTAGGTAAAAGTATAACACAAACTATATCATCTGGTAATTATGCAACTGCTATTGTTGATAATGTTCGTTATACAGGTAAGTTTGATGGTGAAGAGTTATATGAGATCATTCTCAATGAAGCAAGTGTAAATGGTGAGTTTTCTATTGCTTCAAGAACAAAATTAAGAGTAGTGATGCAAAGCATCATTCAAGAAGGTCGTTTAGTTAGAGTTGAATCAACATTAGGTTGGGGAGATAAAGGAGAATTTAATATTGGTGATGAAACCATAACATTTGAAGAGAAGACAGTTAATACATTTCTTGTTAAAAATAGAAATGGTACTAGCAGTTATCCTATAGGTACACCTGTAACATATGGAGCTAATGTTAGTGGTGCTGGTGTTACTATGCTAGTTTATGGTGTTTTGTATAACACTGATATTAAGAAAGCAGCACCATATTCTAATCCAGGTGATGTTCTTGAAATATCTGAACCAGGATTTACTACAACCGATGTAAGAATATTTGATAGTCAGAATAATTTAAGATGGAAATTAACAGATCCTAATAAGATCCCTTATTCCACTGCTAATTACACAGATCTTGGATCTAAGATTGAAGAATTTGAAAATGATATATCTGCCATCTATGAAGATGGAGAAGGATATTATATTGCTTCTTCTGGTTGGCCATCACATGATATTATCAATGCTGGTAGTACTATTCCTAGTGATGTAACAGATCAAAAGAATTTAAAAATTATTAGAAAGCATCCTATCTCAACTACTGAGATATATGAGACTAAGTATAGAGATGTTGGTATTGCTGTTAACGGAATACCGTTTTTAGGATATAAAGATGAAGATTATATATTAGATGGTCCTATTGAAAGTATAACAATTGTGTCAAAAGGAAATGGATTTAAAAATGATCCTTTTGTATTAATTGATGGATTTCCTAATCGTGCTTTAGCAGTACGTACTGGAGAAACAGTAGAATCTATAACTGTTACTGATGCTGGAAGTTATACTTCTGTTCCTGAAATAGAAATATTATCTGGTAGAAATGCTACTGCAACAGCTGTTGTTACTAACGGTGTTGTTACTAGCATTGTTGTTAATAATCCTGGTGAATATTATTCAACTCCCCCTATTGTTAGAATTACTGATTCATTAGGAAAGGGTAGATTTGCTGAATATACTTCTACAGTGGATAGTAATGGTGCTATTACTGGGTTTGTTAAAATTAATGGTGGAGATTTTTATACACAAACTAATATTGTTGTTGATTTAATACCTGTTGGATCGGGAGCAACTAGTGTTGCTAAAATTAAAGAGTGGAGAAAAGACAGATACTTTATTAATAAGAATAATGTAGATTCTGAGAATGGATTTTTCTTTCAGAATTTTGATTCTGCTAAAGGTTATGGATATGCTTATTATGCCTCTCCTACTACATTAAGAATAAATGATACAGGATCCACTCATTCACCTATTTTGGGATTTGCATATGATGGCAACCCCATATATGGTGCTTATGGTTATACAGACCCACTAGACAGTTCTAGTACTGTCACACAGATGACTCCTAGTTATACTAGAAATTCTGAAAGACTTAGTGGACCTTCTATATCTACCTATCCTATAGGTACTTTTATTAATGATTATACTTTTACTGATGATTCTGGAACTTTAGATCATAATAATGGCCGTTTTTGTGTTACTCCAGAATATCCTGAAGGAACATATGCTTATTTTATTACTGTAGATTCTTCTGATAAACCTTTATTCCCATATATTTTGGGGGAAAATTATTATTCTTTACCATTAGATTCAAATTATAATTCCACTATATCTCAAAATGATGTACCTCGTAATGCTAATAGATTAAGAAGTTCTGATATTAGTAAGAATGGTGTTTTATCTCGTGCTATTATTAAGAATGTTGGTAGAGGATCTGTAGCATCAGCATCTGTTGGTAGTAGTGATTCTAATTTTTCTGTTGGTGGTCAATTAGTAATTGATAATGAAGGTACAGATGGAATTAATGCTGCTGGTGAAATTGAATCTGTTGAAGGAAAAGATGTAATATCAATTGATTCACATACAAATAAAATTAATTATATTGAACTTATTGATATTGGATATCTGTTTGATGGTGATACTATTACACAAGCAAATACTGGTGTTCAAGGTATTATAGTTGGTGATGTATTTTCTGCTAAGAAATTTGCTTTGAGCAATGTATCAGGTACTTTTAATAGTACAGATGTACTATCTTCAAATACTAAAGTAATTAATCTTTTTCTAGATCAGAAATCTTCTTATAGCAAATCAGCTACATTATCATTTAGTGATGGTGTTAATGCTCCAGTAGCTACTGGTAAAATTTTAGAAAGTACAATTGATCAAAATAGTGTTAAAATTAAAGTTTTAACTGGTGATTTTAGTGTTTCTGGTGATTTATTCTTAAGTAGTTCCGATTTAATTAATACTACTGGTTCAAAGATTGTTTCTATAAATTCTTTAAGTGATAATCTTATTCCATTCAATATTCAGGATAACGTAGCATTACTTACTACTTCTGATACACATGGTGTTGCTTTAAACGAAAATATTAATATTGATATCAATCCTAATGATTCTTTATCTACAACAACATATCACGTAAGGAAGAGAATTTATCAAGAAGCAATCCTTAAGAACGTAGTCATAGCAACGACTCTCAACGATACTGGTGTTGGTAGAGTTAACATATTGAATAGTGGTGGTGATTATACTACTAACGTATATAATGATATTGTATTAACTGGTGGAAAAGGAGATGGTGCAAAAGCAAAAATTGTAGTTTCTTCTGCTGGTCTTGTTAGTGAGGTAACTATTACAGATAAGGGATCTGGTTATAGTAAATATGATTTACTTAGTGTTGATGTTGATGTTTTGAGTAAAGGAGTAGGTTCTACAGAACCAGATCTTCAGTTACTTGTTGATCATGTTGGATTTGCTAGTGAAAACTTAAAATTGAATGTTAGTAATTCTGATAAGATCACTGTTGGTGATAAATTGCAAATTGGTAGTGAAATTGTAACAGTTAAAACTAAATCAGGTACTATCTTAACTGTAAGTAGAGGAGATGCTGTTGATCATTTTGATGGAGCAAAAGTTTCTGTTTATAATTTTGGATATAACTTTACAGATAATTATTCTGTTGGTACTAATGATGCTGATGCAGCATTAATATCTTATGATTCATCTACCCAGAAAGCAGTATTCGTTTGGGATTATGATAAAACATTATCAACTATTAATGAAATAACTTTAACAACAGTATTCTATGATACTAGTGTTGATAAAAAATTGGTAGAAATAGTATCACTTACTCCACCAAGTCTTTATTTTGAGTTTTCTTCTGATAATTCTACTTTTACAAGAAATCCTATAATTGATATTAAAGAGTATTACAGATATAAATTTGACACTTCACATACTTCTATGATTGGTGTTGGATTTGATATATCTCCCAGTAGATCTTTTAATCTTGTTACACCAGAAAGAACTATACAAACAAACAACCAATGGGTTGATATTAAATTAGGATTTGGATCAAGAGTTAGTACCAATCAATATAATACTAAAAAAGATATATTATACAAAAAGTATTACTATTATGATAGGGATGGAATTGTTAATTCTGAGTTATCATATTTTAATGTAATTAATGATCCTTTGCAAGGAGAAAAAACTTCCTTATATGTAACATCAGATAAGATCTTATATTCTACCGAGACTAAAGCATCTCATGATGGTACTGGAAATATTAAATATATTTCTAAATCTTTATTTTCTGTTGGTAAGATTAACACAATTAAAATTACTAATATTGGTAAAGATTATAAGAAGATTCCTATTGTCACAGGAATTTATGACAGTGAAGGTAAAATTAATACCACTACTAAGTGTTTCTTAGGAAGTTTAGATATTGGTATTCCTAGAACTATTACTATAGAAAATAATGGTGGTTCATATCATAATGATTTAACTATAAAGTCTAGTATAAGATCAAATTATATTTTGGTTGTATCTAACAATAGTGGTGATTTTAGTGTGGGTGAAACAATAGTACAGAGATCGGGAACAAAGGAACTTGCACGTGCAAGAGTAACCTCATGGAGGAAAGGATCTAATATACTTGTTGTTGATAGAATAACTGGAATATTAAGAGAGAATTTACAAATTATTGGATTAGCAAAAGGTTATACAGCTATAGTTAAAACAATTGATTATACTGAGTTTAATCCAGTTATTAAAACTTATTTTGATAATTTAGGAAAATATACATCTGATTATGGAAAGGTAAGTGATTCAAATCAAAGAATACATGATTCTTTTTATTATCAAGATTATTCTTATCTTGTACGATCTAAGACTTCAATTGATACGTGGAGATCTTTAATAAAAGAAACTACTCATCCTGCTGGATTCCAATTATTTGGTGAAGTTGATATTGAGTCATCTGCTCGTGCTCTTATGAGCAATAATACATCAAGTTCAAGATCTAGTGTTCTTGAACTTGGTTCTGGGGCAAAGATTACTGTACAGAGTACTAAAAAACAAATTACACAGTATCTTGTATCAACACAAACTCATGCTGTAGAGACAGGAGTTGGTTCTGTATCATTTGATACATCAAATACTACTGAGATTAAAGCAAAGGGAATTAAATTAACTCCTGAATTTGATGGTGCTTTATCAAACAAAGGTAATTTATCTGGAAGAACAATATTTAATATAATTGATTATAATAACAACTTTGTTTCTCCTTATAATGATCAAGCATTATTAATTACTCTTGATGGTATATTCCAAGAACCTGGTGTTGCTTATACTGTAAATGGAAGTCAAATAACTTTTGCACAACCTCCTTTAGGAGCAACTGTTAAAGATGGACAGGAAGTTCCTGGTGTTAGATTTTATGGAAAACATTATCAGTTCAAGAATGATACTTATAATGCAAAATATCTCAGGAAGATTAAGAATATTTTCCAAAAGAATGGAAGATGGATTGATGCTGCCAATCAATTAGAACGTAATAAAGAATATATTCAATCAGAAGCTTTAGGATATATTAAAAATAAGTATAGTACTGTAAAATGGGGAACTCTAGAGAGTACTTGTTATAGAGATATTGGATATATTGTTGATGCATTATCTCATGATTTGAGATTTGGTGGAAATCAAGGTATAGTTGAATCTATTGAAAAGTATTTCAATAATGACATTCTTGATTTTATAACAGGGGAGTTACAAGAAACTATAGAAGCATATGAATATGCTGTAGAACTTGCTAAACTAGCAGTAAATAATCAATTACCTGTAGGTACATATACTACAGTAGAGCCTTATGCAAATACAAATATAATAGTTGATTCTGCTGATGATAAATGTGAAGATGTAATTTCTGCTTTATCTACACTTTCCACTATTATAAGAACAGTATTTACTGGTGGTGTTGGTGTAGTTCCTGTTTCATATCCAGATTATATTGATGGTAAGAATACAATATTTGAATTATATTATGAAGATGGTAGTGGTGTTGATACTGATCCCAATGAAGACTTATTGATTGGTATTAGTGGTGTCATACAACATGATTCTTCTTATAGTATTGATAGAACATCTGTACCAAATAAAGTAGTCTTTACAAGTCCACCTTTATGGGGTCAAGAAGATAACACTAAGACATTACAGGAACCATTAGCGGTTGATAAATTCTTTGCCCATAGTATTGGTAGTTACTTTAGATGTGAAATAGATACACAATATATTTCTTCTGGTGGTTCTAATGGTCCATTTTTAATTAAGAGTAGTTCTGATAAGAAAGTAGTTAGTATTACAGATCAACAATTTGTTTTGGTCTTTGTTGATGGAATATGGCAAAGATATATTGATTCATATACTATTAATGAATCTTCAATCACATTCACAAGGAATATTTCTCGTGATAGTAAAGTAGAGATTATATGTTTGTATGGAAGAGATATTAGTCAAAGTATATCTTTATATGATTTTGAAAGAAATCAATATTACAATGATATTACTTTAACTTGTCATGCAAATGATCCTGCGAATGATTTTGCTGATTGGAGACAACTAAATCCTTCTGTTGCTTACCAGAAAGATGGTGATACTAAGAAGATTATTGGTAGTATAAAAAATTATTATGTTGAAGATCATGAATTAGTAATTACTTTATGTGGACGTAATCCAGACTTTGATAGTACAAATGTATTCTTTGCTTCAAAGGATGATTATAGTGATGAGTATGAACTTACTGATACTAATGATACTATATTGGTGAATGATGATTATCGTTTACAGAGAAATGCTTCCAAATGGTTATATGGAAGTAAGAGTGCAGATGAAGCATTCTATACTAAGAAAGGATTAGCAAATTTAAGTTCTGGCGATTTAATTAAAATAAGTGGTGAAGATGAATACAGAACTATTAATGAATTACCACAATATTTAAATACAAAAACTTATATTCCAGGTGATGATCCTTCACAGAGTTTCTTTGGATCCGCAGCTACTACAAATTATAATGGAGAACAGAGAGGAACTGGACTTAGTGTTACTTGTACAGTTTCTGGTGGTGAAGTAGACAGTATTACATGGGATAAAGGAGTTGATGTTCATGGATATGAGACTGCACCTATACTTCATTTTGTTCCTGTAAATAAATCAGGTGGTGGAGCAAGAGCAGAAGTTATTATTGAAGGTGGTACTGTTATTGATATAGTACTAACAAATCCTGGATCTGGTTATACCGATACACCTAGAATTATTGTTGCAAAGCAATACGATATAATGAAAGGAAATAGAAAGATTGATCCTTTCTATACAGTAATTATTACTCCTTTAATTAGGAACGTCTCATTATCTGGAGCTCTTTATATGGAGAGCGATGTCACCTTTATCACTGGTATCGGCGGTGGAGGCGGCGGTGGCGGCGGTGGAGTAGGAGGCGGTGGTGGTGGAACCACAACTCCAACAATACCAGGAACTGCAATCGTTGTTGATACTTCAGCGACATTAACGGTTGATTTTGATAATTCAATTCAGATAACTTCTATTATTGATTCTGTGGGAATTGATACTGCTACAACTTTAGCAATACCACAGGAGTTAGTTCTTTTCTGGCCAACATCAGTAACATCTGGTGGTGCAAATCTTGCTAAGGTCTTTAAACAAATTACTCATATTCATACTGGTGGTGATGTTAGAATGGGAATCCCAACTTATTATATTGATCAATATGGGAATCGCCGTGTTGGTCCTCCTGGTGGAGGAGGCGGTGGAGGAGGCGGAGGCGGTGGCCTACCTCCTGGTGGCGGTGGTGCAGTTGGTAAGACAACTGTATACGAATTAGGATTTGTTGATCATCGTTATTACAATCCTTCTTGGAATCCTTCCGCACCTACTAACCTACATAATATGACAATGAGACCATCATTCTTCATGTGGGAGAATGCGAAATTCATGGATACAGGTAACATCGTAGATGATACAGGATTAGGAGTTTCCGCTTTAACTATTGATGAAATGTCTAGATGGGGTTATGACCTAGCAGACTTCGCAGATAATGCAATGTCAGGTATAGCAGATGCTGGATATGCTTTCAATGTTGGATATCCTTCTATAAATCACTATCTTGGTCAGTTACAGACTAGCGATTTACCTAATGAGAATGGTGGAGGTTACCTTGCTACGAATGCAGTTGTGTATGTAGAATCCACAACTAATTTCCCTACAACAGGAACTATATTAATTGGTAGAGAACAGATTTCTTATACTGGTAAGTTAAGTGATCGTTTTACAGGATGTACAAGAGGTGTTAATGGTTCACCTATTGAAGCTCACTCTATAGAGGACTTCTTCAGAAGTGCGTAATAAATACGTATAAATAAACCAGATTCAGTCTTACAAAATCACGGCAATTAGACAATGGCAGCTATTATTTCAGAAAAGTTTAGAATCTTCAATGCGAAGCAATTTCTAGAGTCGCTTAGTGAAGCGGCTCCAACCAACATGTATTTCTTTGTTGGTAGACCACAAAAGTGGTACAGTTACGTTGAAGTCTATAATGTGACTGGTACTTGGAACACAACAGATACAGTTGATGGTGGTGGGTTGACCGCAGTACAAGTTGTTGCTGCTTATCCTAACAGTCTTTTACTTTCGCATACGGGAGCAACTATATCTCCTGCTGTTGGAACCGTACTTACACAGGCAAATAGTGGAGCAACTGCGGTTGTTAAAACATATAGATACGCTACTGAGGACACTCCTCCTGCTCCTATAGACAATGCTAGTGAGAAAGCTGCCGTATATGATGATTTGATTGCTGCCAAGCGTGTTACAGATCAATTTGCTCGTTCTGTTGCTCCTCGTTTCAACTGGAGTTTAACAACAAACCCTAAATTTGATATGTATCGTCCAACATATTCTCCTACTGCTGCTGGTGGAGGTACAGTTGGTGTACAAACTGCGTTGGGTGACAATTCATTATCTGGATCTAAGTTTTATGTGATGAACTCCAACTATGAGGTGTTCAAATGCCTTTATAATGGAGAAACTCCTGCTAACCCAACAGGTCAGAATGCTACTAATGAGCCTAAGACAACACCTACAGCAGGTCAAGGAACATATGCTGATGGAGTTTTCACGGAAGAGTCTGGAACTGCTGGATATGTTTGGAAATATATGTACACCTTAACAACAGGTGAAGTTATTGCATTCTTGTCAAGTGACTTTATGCCTATTGGTGCATATGCTGGAACTGCTTCTGTTGATGGTGCAATTCATGTTGCTGTAACTACAAACGGTGGTGCTAATTTACCAACAAGTGATGATTTATATGTACCTATTGATGGTGATGGTACTGGTGGTAAGGTTAAGATTTCAACAACTGCTGGTGGAGCTATTCAAACTACATCAATTGAAGCAGCTGGTTCTGGATACACTTATGGTAATGTACGTTTAGTTAACGGAAACGTATATACAGATGCTGCTCTTACAACTACTGCTACAGTTGCTGCAAATGCTTCTGGTGCTGTTGAAGTTGTAATATCACCTGAAGGTGGTCATGGTTTTGATCTTGCTGCTGAATTCTTTGCTAAGAGAGTTATGATGAATATTCGTCTAACTTATGCAGAAGGAGATGGTGATTTTCCAGTAGATAATGATTTCCGCCGTATTGGAATACTTCAAGATCCATATGAGTATGGTACTACAACCGTTGCTACTGCAAGTACTCTTAGTGGAACACATGCATTAAAATTAACTGGTACTGGTGATTTTACTCCAGATACTGAGGTTACTCAAACAGTTACTGGCGGTACTGCTAAGGGTAGAGTTGTTTCATGGGATTCAACTAATGGTATATTGAAATATTTCCAATCTCCTGAACTCCATACTGATAATGGAGTTGTTAGAGCATTTGATCATGCTACTAATGATGTAACCGATGGGACTACTGCACGTCCTATTGATGAAACACAAGATACATCATTTAATGGAATTGCCTTTACAGATGGTAAAGCTACCCCTGAACTCGCTCCTAACTCTGGAGATATAGTATACATAGAGAACAGAAGACAAATTACCAGAGCTGCTGACCAAATAGAGGACATCAAGCTAGTAATTGAATTCTGATTTAAGCACAAATTAGAACGGACGTGAGATGCCTCAGAAGACGAACCTAAATGTAGCTCCATACTACGATGATTTTGCACAAGATAAGAACTTTTACAAGGTTCTTTTTCGCCCTGGATATTCTATCCAAGCGAGAGAGTTAACCCAGTTACAGTCTACTCTTCAAAATCAAATAGAGAGTTTTGGTAAATATGCTTTTAAGCAAGGTGAATTGGTCATACCTGGTGAGGTTGGTCTTAATACAAAACTTCCTTTTGTTAAACTATCTTCGGTATCAGAGATACCAACCAACGTAGATGGTCAGATAGTTTATAAGAAGTATGATATTACACAGTTAAAGGGACAACAATTAAAAGGAATAACATCTGGTGTTGTAGCTACTGTTATTGATTCTAGTAAAGCAACAGATAGTTCTGCTGACATATTGTATGTAAACTATACTGATAGTGGTGATGCTGGTAATGAAGACACCTTTAGACAAGGTGAGACCATAGAGGTCATTAATGGCGTTAATACACCACTGATGGTGGTTGGAACCGATGGAAGCGTACTTCCTACTAGTATTTCTATTACTGATCCTGACACAGGTGCATCGTCATCGTTAAACAGTCCTGCAATGGGATTTGCTTCTGCTGTTAAAGTAGAGGAAGGAATTTATTTTGTTAATGGATATTTTGTAAGAAATTCAGAACAACTTTTAATAGTTGACAAATATTACAACAAACCATCTGCTAAAGTTGGATTTAGTATTACCGAAAGTCTTGTCTCAGCAGAATCAGATGAGTCTCTTTATGATAATGCTATAGGATCTAGTAATTACAGTGCTCCTGGTGCAGATAGATTAAAGATTGATCTTAAGTTGGTTCAATATTCTTATACTGGATCTACAGATAAGAACTTTATTCAGTTGTTGACAATTAAGTCTGGATCTGTACAGAGTCAAATAGTACAAACAGACTACAATCTTCTTGAGAAAACTCTAGCAAGAAGAACTTATGATGAATCTGGTGATTATGTTGTTGATAATTTTTCATTGGATATTAGAGAATACTATCAACAAAATGGAAATTTGGGTGTGTATTCTCCTGATGAATTTGGTAAAGTAAATGGACATACACCAGAAGAAGCAGAAGAGAAGTTAGTAACTAGTATTGGACCAGGAAAGGCATATGTTAAAGGGTATGAAATTGTTAATAAAGAGACAAAATACCTAACTGTTAATAAAGCTAGAGAAACACTTGGTAGAGAAGATATACGTTTAAAAACTTCTGGACTACCAACTTATAAAGTAAATAATGTATTTGGAACAGTACCTCTTAATTCAGAAGGTTCTGAGCTGACTGCATATCCTAATATATTCCTATGTTCTAACTTTAATGATGGATCTATTGGATTAAATGGAACTGAAACTGATACTGATATTAAGCAAACTACAAATCGCCGTGGAAATTATTTTGATATCGGTACTGGTATTAAAACAATATATGTAAAATATGATACTGCTGGTGGAAAAACTATTGATAATATAGGAGGCACAGGTACATCTGATAATCAATCTAAGTTAGATAAACTAAAAGAGAATGATTTATGGATTATTGTTACTAGAGATACTCCTGCAAATGCTACTGTTAGTGGAGCTCCATTAAATGTCATTAATGTTAAGCCAATAGCTTTGTCTATTGTTAGTAGACTTGAAGTTAATTCAAGTACTTCAGTTACATATCTTGAGATTACTGTGACTGGTGATAAGAATATTCTTGATAATTATTTTAATGAATATGATATTCAAGCAGTTGGTGGAGAATTTCAAAGACGTTTATTCTTAACACAGGCTAATGCACAATCTGATGGTGATTTCTTAGGTCATGTTGTTGATTATAATGAAACTATAACTCCTGTTATTGGTACAGCTAAACCAAGTAATGTAACTTTAATTGAAAAGGGGAATGGATTTAATCCAGATGTTGATGTTGTTGTTTCCAAGGGTCGTAAAGATGATGGAGAAGCAGTTTATAATAGTACATTTGGACTATCCTACTTTGACCCTCAATTCTTTACTAAGATTACCTTAGATGAAGGTATAAGTGTTGATAAATCTTTTGAACCAGGACAATATGTTTATGGACTTCATAGTGGAGCATATGGTGTTATAGAAGGATCTTCTGAAAAATCTTATAGTCTTAATAAGACTTTAATGGTTAAAACTTTGTTTGGTACTTTCCAATCAGGAGAACCAATTAAAGATGAAGGAAATAATACATTAAGAATTGCTAAAGACAATACTATATCACATTTTATTGTTAATGATAGAGGTGCTGGTTATGTAACAGGATCTAAGTTAAGGATAGATGGTGTAGATTTTGATATATCCAAAGTTAAAATAAATTTAAAAGGAACAAATATCGTTGCTGTTGATATTGAAAATAGAAATCTTGTTAATCAAGAATACTCTAGACCACCTATTGTTACAGTTGTTCAAGCAGAAGGTGGTGCAGCAATTACTGATGGTGCTGTTGTTACCCCAGTACTTGTTAGGGATTCTGTATTAACATACACACCACAAAATGTTAAGTCATTCTTTTGTGAATTTGGTTCTGGTAATGGTAATAAGTATACTTCTGACATTGAAATTAACAGAGAAAAATATGCAGAAGTAAAATCAGTAACAGACTTTACTTTTAGTGGTTCTGAGGGTAGGAAGTTTATTGAGTGTAATGGATTTGGTGGAGATAGTACAAAAGTACTACAACAAGGAGATTTAATTCAATTCTCTGATACTCAAGATAGAACTATTCGTGGAATAGTACAACAGTCTACAAAACCATCTGGTGTATTAAAATCTAGAGTTTATCTGGATAGAGCTCTTCCTGCTACTGTAAGTAATAGTAGTGTTGTTAGGGTACGTCCAGCAATTAGTAATTTTAATCAGGGAACTCTTCTTTATAAAACAGGAACTAATCAAGTCAGTTCTATATCTGCAAGTGGCGAAGATTCTAAAATATCTTATTATATTAGAAAGGATTTTGTAACTACTGGTACTTCTAGTGGTGGTAAGATTACTTTCTCTCAAAGATTAGATTTTGGAACACAAAGGTTTGTTTCATTTACCGAAAGTAATTTCTTAATTACTATTCTTAATGCAGGATCTGCTCCAAATATTGTTAAAGGTGATGTCATTTATATTACTTCTGATCAAGTAGGAATTTCATCTTCTGTTGATTCTGCTAGTGGTTTAACTTCTGGTAGTATTACTTTGAATCTACCTGATACTTATTTTGGCACAATGCCATCTAACCCAACGTACCCTACGTTGAAATTAACAGCAACATTAGAAGTAACTAAGGCAAAACCAAGACTTAAAACTGCTATCACAAATAAGAGGATTGTAATTGATTCAATTGGAGACAGTATAATTCCTTTCCGTGGAACAGATTATGACAGTGGTTCAACTAGTGTATACAGTTATGCTGATGCATATAAGTTAAGATATGTTTATATGGGTTCCACTGCTGATGCTCCTACAGTAGATAAAGCAGGAACACTAGTTAGTGGTGTTGATGTTACTGATAGATTTACATTTGATGATGGACAAAGAGATACTTTATACGACACTTCAAGAATTGTTTTAAAACCTGGTTCTGAAATACCTTCTGGTAAATTAGTTATTGCTTTTGACTATTTTGATCACAGTGCTGGTGATTTCTGTACTGTTGATTCATATTTACATGAAGCTGGTGTTGGTTCTGGTGATATTCCATCATACAATTCTCCTGCTTTGGGTAATGTTTCATTAAAAGATGTTCTTGATTTTAGACCAAAAGTAGATAATGATTCTATTATTTCTGGTTTTGATAATAATTCTCTTTTAGGATCAGCAAATACTAGATCTTTCACTGGAACTGGTGGTATTATTTCAAGTACACCTGCTCCTGATAGTGGTTTAGAATATACATTCTCATTTACACAAAAACAATATTTGGATAGAATTGATGGTGTCTTTTTAAATAAGAAAGGTAACTTTATAGTTAAGGAAGGTAATTCTTCACTCAATCCATCAAAACCAGATCCAATTAGTGATGCTATTGCATTAGCATATCTTTATGTCCCTGCATATACACAATCAAGTAAGGATGTACGTATAACACCACTTGATAATAAGCGTTATACAATGCGTGATATTGGTAAGTTAGAAAAACGTATTGAAAGATTAGAGTATTATACTACACTTAGTGTTCTTGAACAACAAGCACTAAATATGGAAGTTCTTGATAGTACAGGAAATAATCGTTATAAGAGTGGATTTATTGTTGATAATTTTGAAGCACATAAAATTGGTTCTCTGAGATCCAATGATTATAAGTGTTCTGTTGATACTCAACAATCGGTTATGAGATCTCAATCCAAAGAAGATTCTTATAAACTAGAAGAAGTTTATTCCAGAGAAGATCAAAGAATTACTGCTGGATATAGAAGAAATGGAGATCGTATAACACTTCCTTACACAGAATTAAATTTACTTGGTAACACATTTGCTACTAAGACAATTAATCCCAATCCATTTGTTGTTCTTCAATATGTTGGAGATTCATTTATTTCACCAAGTGTAGATTCTTGGTATGATACATCAGTGGAACCATTGGTAACTGATAATAATACAAATTTATATTCAATTTTCTTAGCAAAAAGTTCTATTAGAGATTCTCTTTCAAGTCTTTATAGTTCATATAAAGTTAATTGGATTGGTGCTAATAGAGCATTCTTTAATATAAATTCTTTTGCTGATATTAATAGTTCATTAGCAAATTCTAATGTTACTAATGCTTCTGTTTCTAGTTCTTCAAATATTAGTCCACAAAATAATGAGATAGGTAAAGGTATTAGTACAAAAGGTGTAGGATCAAGTGTAGTTTCTACTTCTTTATCATTCTTTGCTAGAAGTGTTCCTGTCAATTATGTAATTAATCGTCTTAAGCCTAATACAAAGGTATATCCTTTCTTGGAAGGAAGAGATATATCTCGTTGGGTAAATCCAGATAGTAGATATACAGGAATTGCTGCTAATTCTTTAACAGCATTTAACGGACCTATAGTTACAGATGAAAATGGTAATGCTAGTGGAATAATATTAGTACCTGCTGGACAACCACCAAGAGAAAATACTACATGGACTGGAAATGTAGATACTGTATCATATGACAGTGATGCTTCTGAGATGAGATTTACTACAGGTGTTAAGACTATTAGATTTACTTCAAGCTCTTCTGATTCATCTAAAGATGAAGTAGATACTTATGCCGAAGTTAAATATTATGCTACTGGTTTAATTCCAGAAAATCCTTCATCTATAATATCTACTTCTCCTGCATTTTTTAAAGCAAATGAAGGAACTCAAATAACTGATAGTAATACTGATAATCCTATTAAACCAAATCCTCTTGCTCAGACATTTACTGTGGAAGGATATGAAGGTGGTGTATTTACAACAGGAGTTGATTTATTCTTTAATAATAAGAGTGATAATATTCCAATTAGAGTTTATCTTACTGATGTTCAAAATAGTAAACCAGGTAAGAATATTATTCCAGGAACACAAAAAGTCTTAACTCCAGACACATATTTAAGAGTTGTTGCTAGTTCTAATCTTAATATAACTAGGGGAGAGAAAGTAACAGGATTAATATCTAATGCTTCTGGTCCTATTTCTAAAGTTTTTGATAAGAATAATATTGAAGTAGTTCCATCTTCTTCTGGAGTATTTACATTATTAAATGATCAAGTTTATACTGTTGCTTTAGATAATCATACAGGAGTTTCTTTCCAACAAGATGAAATTTTATCTATTCCTTCATTAATACTTTCTAACAATACAAATAACACTACTAATACTCTTAAAATAGCAAAAGATTCTGGTAGAGTAACTGGAATAAAAGTATCAAACACTGGTTCTGCTTATGATTCTGCTATTGTAACTATTGAGAGTCCTCAACTTCCAGGTGGAGGTACTGCAACTGCAACTTTAAGAGTTGGTAATGGTAAGGTATATCACTCTGAGATCATTCTTTCTGGTTCAGAATATACAGAACCACCAGCTGTTGTTATTAGTGGTACAGGAACTGGTAATTCAGGTGCTGAAGTTGAATCTATTATTACTATTGATACTCCAGCAGTTAGAATGGGTGTATCAATTGATGATGTAACAAGTACAGTTACACAATCAACAACTCCAACAAAATTTATTTTTGATTATCCTGTTTATCTACAGAATGATACTGAGTATGCTCTTGTTCTTGAGACAGATTCTACTGATTACTCTGTATGGGCATCTAAACTTGGTGAGACAGAAATTGCCACTAGTACAACTGTCACAACGCAACCTTCTTTAGGTTCTCTCTTTAAGTCTCAAAATACTAATGCTTGGACAGAGGATCTATTTGAAGATCTTAAGTTTAGTATGCATCGTGCAGAATTTGATATTTCTAGGACAGCAGAACTTCTTCTCACAAATCAAGATCTTGGTTATGAAGAATTAGATGTGAATCCTATTGAAACTAATGCTATATCTAATACTGGTGCTACATCTCCATTATTTAAGAATAATAATTTTGTAGTTAAGATTAATCATTATGATAATGGATTTGAAGATCTTGGAAATTCATATGTTTTCTTTAAAGGAGCAAATGATGTAGGAGGTATAACAGCATCTAAATTAAATACAGATTTATATAAGGTTAATAATGCAGGTATTGATAATTATACTATCACAACATCAAGTAGGGCAGCAGCAAATGAATTTGGTGGTGGAACATCTGTTCTTGCATCACATAATAGGAAATTTGAAAAATTACATGCCATTGTACCTAACTTAACATTTAGTCAAACAAAACTTAATAGTTATGTTAAGACAACTAATATTGCACCTGTAGATGATAATGTTGGAACATTTGCATCATATAGTCAATCTGATTATGAAAAAACTTTCTTAAATGAAGATTTCTTCTTTGTTAATCAGAAAGTAATTGCATCAACAATTAATGAGACTGTTAATAATATTGATAGATCATTAACATATAAAGTTGATATTTCAAGTACTGTATCCCACTTATCTCCTTTAATTGATCTTTCTAGAGCATCTATTAAAACTATTTCAAATAGAGTTGAATATGCTGTTGGAAAAGAATCTAGGTTTGGTCGCAGAAATCAAATATTAGAATTCTATTCTGTTTATAAGTTTAATGTAACAAACTCTCATACTCTCAGTAGCACTAATCAGCAACCAGTTCAAATTGCAATTGATAATACTAAGGAACAAGGATTACAAACAATTACTGGTTTGACTAGTAATGCTTCTGGAACTATAGTAAAAGTTAATGGAACTGAATTGTGGGTAAATGTTAAAACTACAAATACATTCACACCTGGGGAAACCCTTTCATTTGGTACACAAACATGGTTAAATGATAGTGGTGGTGTAGAGAAGGTTGTTGTTGATAATGCAGATATAGACCAGATAACCCCCAAATTCCCAAATGTTACTGCTGTCACAAAAGTTACAGCTAAGAGTCCAGATGGTTTTGCAAACACTTATGATAATACTATAGATGGTACAATTGTACTATGGGATGATAAAGAAGGTCAACTTACATTAATTAATGACAAGTTACCTATTAATGGTGATTATAGTAGTAATTCTGATACTAGTATTGTATTTGCTAGAGGATCTGATCCATCCACACAATCTTCTGATATCTTTCGTGTAGATGATTATATCGGTTTCAATGGTGAAACAGCAGGAGAAGAAGCATTTATTCAAATTTCTAAAGTATCATATACTGATGGTATTGATTATGTTTCTGATTCTAAATCTAAAGATAGTTCTACAGTTGCTAAGTATGTAACTAAGGAAGTTTCTATTGAAAATCCTGCAACGGGAATTAATGTCAAGATCACTGCTAACACAAGTGATGTTGGTAACATTGGAGTCCTATATAGAATAAAGAAATCTTCATCTCAAGAGAATTTTGAAGATATTGAATGGGTAATGTTTAATGGATCAGGATTACCAGATCACGATACCCTTGCTACTTCAGAGAATTCTATTAGTGGTATTACTGAAAAGCAATCATCATATCAAGAATTGACATATAGCGTTGAAGATCTTCCTGAGTTTTCATCATTCGCAGTGAAAATTATTATGAAATCACGTAACCCAGCTTTCGTTCCAAAGATACAAGATTTGAGAGCAGTCGCATCATACTAACTAGAGGATCAGCAAAATGCCACAAAGAAATGTAGCAACCCATTTTACTTTTGAACAGCAGAGACAAGAGATTAATCTTCTTGCTTCTGATTTCTGGACTCAAAAAACCACAGTAGATACTGCTGCTGATACTTATCTAAAAGCAGATGGTAGTGTAGCAACTACTGCTGCTCTTACACTTGGTGGTAATTTAGTTGTCCCTAATGCCTTTACAATCAATCCTGACAGTGGTAATGGTACTGTTACTATAAGTGGTAACCTTCAAGTAGATGGAACTACTACAACGCTGAATTCTGCTACTCTAGAAATTGCTGACAAAAATTTAGTAATTGCGAAGGGTGGTGCTAATGATGCTGCTGTTGATGGTGCTGGTATTACAATTGATTCTGATACGGATATAACTTGGAACTTTGTTGATGCTAAGGATGCATGGGTAAGTAGTATTGGTATAGAAACAGCTACTACATTAAAGGTAAATGGTAATTCAACTTGTATTGGTAATTTAAATATTGATAGTGACACATCAAAACTACAGTTAGGTGGTAGTCAAGACCTTCAGATTTATCATAATAACAATTTATCAACTATTTACAATAGTCATGCTAATGGTGTAGCAGTAAGAAGTAATGTTATAATGCTTCAAAATGCTGCTGGTGATCATGATTATTTGACTACTGAAAATGAATTAGGAGTTACTCTGTTTTATGATAATCAACCTAAAATAGCTACTACTACAGCGGGAGCACAATTTACTGGTACTGATTTTGGATTTGGAGCTACTCCTGGTGGAGACCCAGCTGCCAAGAATGTTTTCCTTGCTATAGGTGATAGTGA
>Ga0209404_10000538_pt1 | contig 29539 bp, 15 predicted proteins | sample TroAtlMetagenome_2_FD_187447 | JGI IMG/M metagenome (GOLD analysis project Ga0209404, IMG submission 187447) | Marine eukaryotic phytoplankton communities from Atlantic Ocean - Tropical Atlantic ANT8 Metagenome (SPAdes) (version 2) | ecosystem: Environmental > Aquatic > Marine > Oceanic...
GCCGCAGCCTAAAGCGGATGGTGGTCAGGCTACACGTCTGATGGAGCAATTGGGTATCCTTTGGAAGTATGACCGCGTTGCATTCGATATGAACAATCCTCATCCGGAGTTTTCACAGTTACCGGCGGAATATTTGTTCCTTACCGCCAGTGGTGGTAATGAGGACGCATTTAATTTAGATGATGGTGTCAGTAAGGGCCTCGAGGAACTGGTAGCGATTTATGCCGGCTCGATTCAAGTCGCTCCCGGAATGAAGGATGCGGATCTCAAAGCATTGATTACGACTGGCCCTAATTCGGGGTTGCTCGAGTGGAGCGAATTTGTTGACGATCGTCCCAATAGTATGGCCATGATGATGGGAGGCGGTCAGGCGGCACGACCGGCCTCTGATCCGAATCGAAGGGCCGATGTGGCTAATCACGTCATTGCGGCAAAAATTAATCGCACCGACGGAAAAGAAGCGAACGCAATCTTTGTCACCGATGTCGACATGATCTCTGATTTCTTTTTCCAGGAGCGCTCATTTGGGAACCTGGATTTTCAGTTTGATAATGTAACGTTTGTACTGAATGCGGTTGATTCTCTGGCGGGAGTTGACAACTTCATGGAACTCCGCTCACGTCGCCCGGCTCATCGCAGCTTGCAGGAAGTGGAAGCAGAAAAAAGTGCTTTCCTGAAGGACTCCGCTGAAAAGCGAACGGAAGCCGATGAAAAGGCTGAAGAGGAACTTGAAAAAGCACAAGAACGACTTTCTGCACGTGTGGATGAAATTGAAGCCGATGATGCTCTGGACCCCATTGCAAAACAACAATTATTGCAACAGGCTCAGCAGGATGAACAGCAAAGGTTTTCGCTGATTCAGGCTCAGATCGAGCAAGAAAAGAATGAGACAATCAGGCAAATTGACATGGAGACAAACCGCGAAGTGGCTGCCATTGAAGCGAAGCACCGACGACGTGCTATTTGGCTGCCCCCCATTCCGGCAATTCTGGCTGGGATAGTGGTTCTGATAATTCGGTTGACAAACGAAAGTAAATACATCGCGCCCGCGAGGCGACGGTAGAGGAGCAAGGCAGGAGTCTTAAAATGAGTAATTCAAATCTTGCACAATCGGGCTGGAACACCACCTTGGTATTTGTGGGTGCTGCATTAGTTGCATTGGGAGTGACTTTGTATGGCGGGCTTGGCGGTTCGTCCGGAGAGATCGAAGAAATTGGTCGCGCTGGCGAGTCGTATTTCGAAGTGTTTGACTCGACCAAAGCGGTTTCTTTACAAGTGACCGCGTTTGATGCCAAATCGGCTCGTCCTTTGGACTTTAAAGTTGAGCGGAATTCGCAGCAACAATGGGTGATCCCTTCGCATCACAACTATCCAGCCGATGCTCAAGATAGACTTGGTGCTACGGCGGCATCAGTCATGGGAATGAAACGCGGAGCTTTAGAAACGCGGTGGGAAGAGGATCATGCCAAATATGGGGTGGTCAATCCACGTCAGGAATCGCTCAGTATTGCGGATGTCGAAGGTGTTGGGACTCGTATTACCATTATGCTGGAAGATGCCAGCGATGCAGTGGTGGATGTGATTGTTGGTAAGAAAGTGGAAGGCCAACCATCGGATTATTTTGTACGTGCCCCGGAGGAAGACGAAGTTTACATAACCACCTTGTCCAATATTGATCTGTCAGCGAAGTTCGCCGACTGGATTAATACGGATCTGTTGGAAGTTCAGGGCGGAGATATTAATCAGGTCACCATCTATGACTATGCAGTCGATGAATCCGAAGGGACTTTGTCTGAAACCGAAGTCAGCTTGCTGAATCGAGAGAATTCGACGGCAGATTGGCAACTTGATGGACTGGAGGATGAGGCGTTGGAAGTGGATCCTGATGCCTTGACCGATATTATTTCCACATTGGATAATTTTGAGATTGCCGGCGTACGTCCGAAGCAGAAAGGTTTGACCGCAGATCTGGCATTGGATATGGAGTTGATTCTTGCAGAACCTGCCGTGACTCGTAATTCTTTCGCTCAACGGATGGTGGGCCAGATCAATCAGGATCTTCTCCGGCGTGGATTCCGATTGCAGCCGGGACAATCCGGAGCTCCAGACGATATTTCCCTTTTAGCACTGCAGGGTGAATTGCAGGCCGGAACCAGCGAAGGGCTTGCCTATCGACTGTATTTTGGTCGGGCATTCGCCGGTTCTCAGGATGAGCTTGAAATTGGATTGAGTTCGGAAGAAGAAGCAGCGAAAGATGCGGAGCCAGAAGCCGCCACAGAAGCGGATTCACCGGAAGCTCAGGCTGAGAAGGATGATGTTGAATCGCTTGATACTCCATTGGACCTGGAGCCAAATGTTGACGAAAGCGAAGTTCAGGAAGTTGATCCCGCGAATCAGCCAGGTCGTTATGTGTTTGTGCGTGTTGCTTTTGATGAATCATTGTTAGGTGGTCGCCCTGAAAAGCCAGTGGAACCTGAAAAGCCAGCTGTTCTCAAAGCGGCGGATGAAACGGAGGAACAAGGACCTGAAGCACCTTCGGCAGAGAAAAGCGAAGGCGACCCTGAGGTACCTTCTGAGGACGGAGGTTCCTGTCAGGAGGAGCCGACAGAACCTGCCGAAGAACCTGCCGAAGAACCTGCCGAAGAACCTGCCGAAGAACCTGCCGAAGAACCTGCCGAAGAACCGGCAGAAGAACCGGCAGAAGAACCGGCTGAAGAACCGGCTGAAGAACCGGCTGAAGAACCGGCTGAAGAACCCGAGACGGTGGAGGATCCCGCCGAAAAACTGGAAGCGGTTCGCTTGCAATACGAAAGTGAGCTCAATGCCTATCAAGTTGCTCTTCAAGGGTATGAGACCGAATTGGCAAGCTATGAAAAGAAGCTTGCTGATGGACAACAGAAAGCAGAAGAGCTCAATCGGCGTTTTGCATTATGGTACTACGTGATTCCAGGAGACCAGTATGACAAGTTGCGTCTAAGTCGTCCCCAGTTGATTCGTGAAAAGACCGATGAACCGGAGGTTCCTGCAGGTGGTCTGCCAGGCGGGCTTCCAGGGGGATTTCCAGGAGGCAATCTTCCTCCAGGGTTGAACCTGCCGCAATAAAAACGTGAAACCGAGCTTTATCTGGGTAAAATAAAGTGTCACACCCCAAGACGGTTTATTTGTATGTCTTTTCCAGATATCTCCTTCAAGAGTACTTTGCGCCCTAGCCAGCTGGAGGTCGTCAATGTTGCGTTGGAACACCTCCGTAGCAAGAACACAAAACTCTATGTGAATGCTCCTCCGGGATCGGGTAAAACGGTCACGGGGTTGTATCTTTGGGCTACTGTTTTCAAATGTCCAGCTGTAGTTTTGAGTCCGAATTCCGCGATTCAATCTCAGTGGCTTGCGAGAACAGATCTTTTTGAGCAAAACGGGAATCCGATCCCCGAGCAGTGGTTGTCTTCGGATCCCAAATCACCCCAGCTTTTCACCTCGCTTACCTATCAGGCTCTGACGATGCCGGCCAGGGGGAGTGATGACCTGACGGATGCCTCATTGGAATTGTGGAAGCATTCTCTTTTAGAGAAAGAGAAGGCCCACTCGGAAGAAGAGGCGGAAGTTTGGATTCGGAATTTGCACGAACAAAACCCCGATTACTTTCAGGAGCGGGTTGCCTACTACACTAAGAAAATCCGTGAGGAAATCACACGCGGTAGTGATGCCTTGTCCGTCCTTCATTCCAGTGCACTAGAAAATCTAAATCATCTGAAAGAGGCAGGTGTTCGGTTGGTGATTCTTGATGAGTGTCATCATTTGGTGGGTCATTGGGGAAGGATTTTAAACGGGATTTCCGAATACCTTGATAACCCAGTGATTGTGGGCTTAACCGCAACGCCACCGGATGCGGAGGAAGCAGACGCTACCGACTGGGGTATTTATGAAACGTTGCTTGATGAAATTGATTACGAAGTTCCTGTGCCGGCAGTAATTAAGGACGGCTTTCTGGCGCCTTATAAAGACCTGTGTTATTTTGTCCGGCCTACAGATGACGAACTTGAATATATTTCCAATACCAGTGATCGTATGCAGGAGATCTTAGATGTCTTGCAGCATGTGACGGAGGGGGAAGACCGGCTATCGCTTAACCAATGGGCTTACCAAACGTTGGAAAAAATGGAATTGCCACTTAGGCCTGCCAAGAATTGGGGGGAGTATGAGAAGCGATTCACCACGTTTGCATGGGCGGCCCGGGTCTTGTTAGCGAAGGATGATGTTTCCTTGCCAACGAATGCCAGAGAATTATCACAAGAGGAAATTGACGATTGTGAGGATTTGTTGGCATATTGCGTACCGGTCATTGATCCGTACGTGCGTCTCTATTTAATGAGAACGAAAAATGCACAGCATCTGGACCTCGCGAATCGGGTGAAGAGTCATTTGCGACTTTTGGGTTCGCAGATTACAGAAACAGGCAATCAGCGTTGTGCGTCACCGGTGACCCGGATCCTGGCCTATTCTAAAAGTAAGGCACTCGCGTTGATTCCAATTTTGACGCGCGAACAGGAGATGCTCGGGGAAGCGATTCGGGCGGTTGTCGTTTGTGACTATGAAAAGACATCGGCTGTGGCTCCGGAAGTAAGCCACATCCTGGATAGCGAGGTCGGAGGCGCTGTGGCAGCTTTTCGCACGTTATTACAGGATTCCGAAACCGATAAGCTGGACCCGGTTTTAGTCACGGGATCGACGGTGCTTGTCGATGACGATCTTTACCTGATTTTTCATGAATATGCCTCGCAGTGGTTACAGCAGAAGGGTTACGAGGTTGAACTTCGGTGGGGGGATCAGGATGGCTATAGAATGCTCAAGGCCAGAGGGACTGATTGGGTTCCGCGAGTCTATATCGAATTAGTTACTGAATTCTTTCAGGCCGGCTATACGAGATGTTTAGTAGGTACCCGAGGCCTTCTTGGTGAAGGCTGGGACGCCAATAAAATTAATGTTTTGGTTGATTTGACTTCTGTCACTACATCGATGAGCGTGAATCAGCTTCGGGGCCGATCCATTCGTTTGGATGGGGATGTACCACGCAAACTGGCACACAACTGGGATGTGGTCTGCCTGGCGCCTGAGTTTTTAAAAGGACTCTCAGATTACAAGCGATTTTGTAAAAAGCATACTCGGATTTATGGGGTCACCGATGATGGCGTGATCGAAAAGGGTGTTGGTCATGTTCATCCCGCCTTTACGGAGATTAAGCCGGTAGGTGTGGAGAAGGTAGCTACATTGATCTCTGAGGAAATGCTGGAGCGTGCGGGCAACCGTGATAAAAACTACGATCTGTGGGGTGTGGGGAAGCCGTTTAAAGGGCAGGCAGCACAGTCCGTGCAGATCCCTTTGGGAGGTAGCGGAACGAAAAAAGGTTTTCCTCCTTTTACCGGAGATACCACCGCCTGGACTCCTGAGTCACTCACGAAGAAAGTGTCAGAAGCGATTGTTTGTGCATTGCGAGATGCAGGGTTTATCAAATGGGGTAATGAGGCTGAATTGTTGGAACACCTTTTTGTAGGTGAACAGGCCGGCGGGTATGTCCGTGTGTTTTTGCAGGAGGCAAGTGAGAGTGAAATTACGTTGTTTACGCAAGCATTAACAGACGTCTTCTCCCCGCCCCTTGAAGCTCGTTATGTGATTGAGCGATACGTGGATCTGAAAGAGTTTTCCACCAAAACTCGTCATCCGTGGTTTGCAAACATTTTGCCGAAGTTGTTAAGGAAATACTTTGCAGAAGAATATGAGCACGTAGACGTGAGACGGCAGATGGTGATGTTACATGCGGTTCCCGAAGTCTTGTCAAAAAACAAAGATCTCGCGGAAGCGTTTAAGGAACATTGGAACCGATTGATTAGTCCTGGGAATTTGATTTTTACGCAACGCGGCGATGGTCGGGAATTTATTCTGAAAGCGGTTGAAAAGGGGTTGGTAGTAAGTCAGAAAGTTTCCAAGAAGGAATTCTTTTGGTAAACAGTGTTATAATCGAAGAATGATTGTTCGTACGTTTTGCATTTTCTTGATCTTTGCCGGTACAGCGTTTTCCCAGCAACGCGATATCCGCTTGCCGTACCCATTAAATGGTGTCTACGAAGGAGAGTATCATTTTACGGCGTCCAAGCCAGCCAGGGTGCAGGGAATGTCTCACTATGGTAAAGACTGGAGTCGCGATGCCCATTTATTATGGGACGGTAAGTTAGGGGATACGCTCGAACTCTCCTTTTTAGTTCGCTTCGATAGCGAATACGACCTAGGGCTTCGTCTTACTAAGGCTCCAGACTATGGGATCTGTCAGGTTTATTTGGACGGAGAAAAGATCTCCGGGGCTATCGACACGTTTGCCCTTGGGGTGGAATTAGCATCGCTGACGGAACTGGGTAAGCACAAGTTGTCCCAAGGTGTCCATCGACTGGAACTAAAGCTTGTTGGTGCCAGTCAAAAAGCGAGGCCCTTTAAGCAGGAGGGGCGGTTTCTGTTAGGGGTGGATTACCTGCATTTGAAAAATTTGAAGCCTAAGGCCGCCGGTAACATGCCTGGTATCGAATTGGTACATGTGGATTACGCTGAACTTCATCAAGTATTAAAAACATATTGTTCTGATTGCCATCACGCAGATCGACGGGAAGGAAAGGTCGATCTGGAGTCATTGACAACGTCTGAGCTGTTTCTAGGAGATCTTCAGATAGCAAGCAAGGTGATTGCTGTGCTTCAGGCCGGAGAAATGCCTCCCGAAGGAGCACAACAACCCTCACTAGATCAAAAATCACAATTAGTGTTAGGGCTTCAAAACTATCTTGACGAAAGGTTGGCTTCGCAGCAGTCGTTGCAACCCGTTGTGATGCGCCGTATGAATCGCCTTGAGTACAATTATTCCGTCGTGGAATTGCTAGACCTAAAAGGTGATATTTATCCACTGCCCGAAAAAGTGATCCGGAGTGACTTTCCATACTATCAGCCGATTGCGGGCTTGATGCCTGACCGGCTTCAGTTGGGGAATCGTACCTTGGGAAAAAACGTGATTGAAAAACCAATTCTGACCGGAGTTTTTCCTTTCGCCGCAGACTTGCCTGCCGAAAATGGATTCAATAATCGCGGTGAGGAATTGAGTATTTCAGCGCTTCAATTGGAAACGTTTGTAGATCTGGCCCAAGCCGTTGTGCATGCCCCTGAATTTAACGATTACAGTAATGTATTCAAGGCGTTGTTTGTATATGCAGGGTCGGAAGATCCGTTGGTAGTCGCCAGGAAGAGGTTGTCTTCCCTCTTGGAAAAGGCTTTTCGATCACCGGTCCCCGAAGAGTTGTTAAATCGTTACGCAACGTTCTTCGAAGTGCGTCTGCAACAGACCGGTGATTTCCAAAGAGCCATGAAGGATGTTGTAGCCGCCGTGATGTCGTCACCACGTTTTTTATACATCATCGAGACTGTTCCTGAAGGTGCCCCACGTCAACGACTCTCGGATTATGAACTGGCTACCAGACTATCGTTTTTTCTATGGAACAGCATTCCCGATGACGATTTGTTAAAGTTGGCGCGCGAAGGGAAGCTGTCCGATCCAAAAACTCTCGAGCGACAGGTTCGTGAAATGTTATTGGATCCGCGGAGTCAGTCTCTGAGCCAAAACTTTGCCCGTCAATGGCTGCGGTTAGACCAATTGGTCACTGCGGTACCGGATTCCAAACGTTTTGAGAACTACTACTCGAGGATAGGGTGCGAATACTGGAAGTTGGGATTGCAGTCGATGCTGGAGCCATTGTTGTTGTTTGAAAGCGTCATGATTGAAGACCGTCCTATTCTGGAGCTTATTGATTCAGATTACACCTATCGGAGTGAGGAGTTGCATCATTGGTATCGTGCAGAGATTCCGTTCAAGAGCAGAGGTGAACGCAATCGGTTTTTACCCAGTTATCAGCAGTTCAACAGGATCGAACTGAATGACAAACGAGAAGGAGGGGTTATTACCACAGCTGCGATCCTGACCATGACAAGTTCCCCGTTACGAACGAATCCAATTACCCGTGGAGCCTGGGTTGCGGGGGTTATCTTTAATCGCCCACCTCCGCCACCTCCAGACATTGTCCCGGAAATTGAGGAGGATGATGCAGTGATTGAAGCCCAGGGGCTTACGTTACGGCAGGTATTGAAACAACACCAGACGAACCAGTCCTGCAAGTCATGCCATGCCAGGATTGATCCGCTTGGGTTTGTTCTTGAAAATTACGATGCTGTCGGTCGTTGGCGCGATAATTACCGTGGTGGGCTTCCGATAGATGCCACGGGGGAACTCTTTGGGGAAGTCAGATTTCAAGACATCGTATCCTTTAAAGAGGCCTTGCTCGAACGTCCAGAGGTATTTACGCGTGCCTTTAGCGAACACCTGCTTTCCTACGCGTTAGGGCGGGAATTGGAAGTGTCCGACAAACTTGCTGTGGACACAATTGTGAGAAACGTTCTGGCGAATGAAGGACGCTTTTCATCCGTCGTGGTGGAAATTGCCATGTCTTATCCGTTTAGGCATAAACAGGTTGTTGAGGCTGAAAACCCTTCCGAAGAGATAATGGAAGTATTGGGAAAATGAAAAAGATCCGCAAAATAGATCGTCGTAAATTCTTGCGTGGTTGCGGCACAGCCATGAGTTTGCCCTTGCTAGATATCATGCTTGATCCTGCTAAGGGTGGCCATGGTGTGGCCCCGAAACGAGCAGCTTTCTTCTATATTCCCAACGGGGTGGTGCAAGATCGCTGGCAGTGGGGAAGTGATGGTGGCGAATTCGTACTTAGTCCCACGTTAAAGCCATTGCAGGATCTCAAGGAGAAGATTTCTGTTTACTCTAATTTGGACCGCATTAAAGTGGCCGGCACTGATGGCCATGCTCAGGCAAGTACATGTTGGCTATCGAGTGCACATCCAACAGAGCTTTCGCCCGCAGGTTATCCGTTGAAACGAACGGTTGACCAGTTGATTGCTGATGAAACCGCGAAGTATACGCCATTTCGTTCTCTGGAACTCAGTTGTAATCCTTACACAGATAATAAAGAGTCTGTGTATTTTGATAATATCTCTTGGTATGGGCACGGGCATGTCGCTAAATCGATGCGGGATCCAGATAAAGTATTTCGCCGGCTCTTTGTGGCGGATGAGAACAAAGTGTCGTCGAGTATTCTGGATCTTGTGCTCGAAGATGCCAAAAGCTTGCAGCGTCAGCTAGGTGCTCAGGATTTGCGTAAACTGGATGAGTATCTGGATTCAGTTCGGTCTGTCGAGAAACAGATCAAGCGTGTTGAAGATCGAAAAGGGACGATTGAAGAGTTACGCTTGGAAGCTCCTACGGTACCCTGGCCTGAACTAGAACGGCACCAGTATATTCAACTGATGGGTGACCTGATGGTCTTGGCGCTGCAAACAGATTTAACTCGAGTTGCTTCATTGATGGTCGCGCCGGAGCGATGGAGTACGCCGCAAAAGGTGGACGGGCTCTTTGAACAGCCAGTTGTTCACCATTCATGGACGCATCAGCAGGGAGACGACCGAGTGCGAGCCGAACTGGCCAGACTTGATCGCTATCACGTTGAACAGTTTGCTTATGTGACCCGAAAGATGCTTCGTGTTAAGGAAGGTCACACGACTTTATTAGATAATACGATGTTTCTGTTTGGCTCCGGGTTGTCGAGTGGGAAAGATCATGTCTACACAAATCTACCATTGGTAATGGCCGGTAGCGCTGGTGGTGCCATTAAAACAAATCGGTACATCAAGTCTGAAGAAGGTACTCCTGTCGCCAATTTGTGGTTGGCTATGACACAGGTGATGGGTTCCAAAGCGGGAGTCCTTGGGGATTCCACTCGAGCTTTAGACTTGTCGTAAAGTGTGTCTTACTTAGACTTGAGCGATTGCAGGTAAGCAATCAGGTCAGCGAGCAGTTCCGGCGTGAGATTGTCGGCCAGCCCTTTTGGCATCATGGAGCCTTCGGATTTTCGTCGAACTTCGATGTCATCTTTCTTAAGGATCAGTGGTAGTCCATTCGTTTGACGAATATTAACTTCTTTAGCACTTTCACTTGTGATGAAGCCGCTGATCACTTTTCCCTCTACAGTGATGAAGGCATAGGTGTCAAAACCTTGAGCGATTTTGGCATTTGGATTGAGGATAGATTCTATCAGTTCATGTTTCTTGTATCGCTTACCGATGTCGACAAGGTGTGGCCCTTTGGGGACCTGCCCGTTGGCAGTGGTGTGGCAGGCAGCACAGTTTTGTCTCGCAAATAGAGGCTCCCCTTTTTTGGGATTCCCCTTGAAATCATTAGCTCGGTAAGCAGTGATGTCAGCTTTTAGATTTGCGATCAGGTCGGGGTTGTTGGGGTCTGCTTTCGCTATTTTGATGGGAGCCATTTCAGCGCGTTTGTTAGCATCAACCACCAATTGCTGCAGTCCTTCGATCTCGACTTTGTGTTTTGCCAGTTGTGCGCCGATACGCGCCTGACTCTCTGAATCGAGTTCGGGGATGGTGGTTCTAAGTACCTTGGCAATCTTGTCGCTTTGTTCCCAGCGTTGGCGATCATAGTAGGGGCCTGTCAGGTCAGGTCGTGTTCCCCACCAACCGCCGGTATATTCACCTTCACGGTGATACAGGCGTATGAGGGTGGTAATTGCTGCTTGTCGAACCGCCGTATTCTGAGTGGTACTTAGTCGTTGGATCAATCCATCGACAGCTTCACTATTATGCATGTACTTAAGTGCCCAGAAAGCACCGTCAGCATATGGTCCCTCGATAGCGTTCAGGCATGCGTCTGTGGCATTACAACTTTCCAAGGCACGAATAGCCAAATGCGACAGGACTCGCCCGGGATCGGCTTGTTTGTAGAGCGGTTCCCCGACGGGCATCGAATAGGTTTCATCTCTCAGAGTATGCGGGAGGATGGCCTCCCCGGCGGTTGGATTACCGATACGTCCAAGGCAAATCAGGGCTTGAGCACGGACCCGCGGATTGCTGTCTGCCAGGGCATCGACGAACGTCTTGAGTGGCAGCGTTTTCAGGTCTGCCTCACGATCCGTCAGAGCTCGTAAAGCATGTTCACGGACGCCTTCGGTCTTCGCCAATTCCAGGAGCAAAGGCGTTGAATCGCGACCGGCTAACTGTTTTAACGTATAAATAGCGGCCACTCGGCCGTGAAGTGGGTTTTTGTCATTGTCGGCCGCGGATTTCAAGGCGGCAACCCGCTCGCTGGATAGACCGCGTCGGAGGATCTCGCGTTGAGCGTGAATCTGATAAACATGACTTAGAGCGTTCAGGTGCCGTAAGAGTTGAGCATCAGTTTGCTCGGGCATGATTGGGAATGGTTTGGCTACGTGGTCTGTCGGTGTCAGCATGGCAACAAACCCGACATCTTCACCACTATAAGCAAATTTACCGTTTTTCCAACTCGCCACTACCATACGGCCACTCCCGTCGACATCCATATCGGTAGGTCGGGGAATCTTTAAGAAGACTTCCTGATGGGCGTCAAAGGTCACGCCATTGGCCGGCAGGTTATGTCGATAGACTTCACTACGTCCCCAGTCACAAGTGTAGAGCGCATTCCCAAAGGGTGCAGGCCATCGCAAGTCATGCAAATACATTCCACCACAACCGGAACCTCCGCCATAGTCAGCAAGCGGTGGCAGGCCTTCTGTGGTGAAATTAACGTAGAGCGAAGGGTAGCCGTAGTTTCCTGTTTGATGGATATGGCTAAGCCGAATATCCCAGCCACCACCGTCGTTCGTATTATCCCTCGTATAAACATTCATGAAGGGATCAATGCAAACATCAAGTATGTTTCGCTGGCCCCAGTTGTAAATTTCCATCTCAGTGCCATCAGGACGTACTCGTAAGATACCTCCACCTCGTTTGGCGAGTACACGGCCATCGGCTCCTTGAGCATTCGTGAAGCCGAAGTCACCGACCGCAATATAAAGCCAGCCGTCAATTCCCATTCGTATGCCGTTGGTCGTATGGTCGGCGCCTCGTTGTTCCACTTCGTCGGTACTGATGCCCGTAATCAGTTCTTCGTGCTTGTCAGCAGTCCCGTCTCCATCCGTGTCGTGGAATACGCTTAACATGGGAGGGTGAAGGACCCATAAGGAACCATGGTCGTAGAATAAACCCCTTGGATGGTCCATGCGGGCGAATTCATTGATCTGGTCTGCCTTGCCGTCACCATCAATATCGAGACAGCGGAGTACCTTGCCCTGACCATCTTCTTTGCCTAATGAGCCCTGTGGATCGACCCCAACAAAAACTTCGCCTGTCGGAGCAGAGGCGATGCAGACCGGATAGTTAATGTCGGGTGGACTACCAAACAGTGTGACGTTGAATCCTTCGGGAGCCTGAACATCTGCGATCGTGGCATTGGTTCCTGATGGCTTCGTCGTGACGGCCTTGGGTAATACGGGAAGGTCCGGAGTTGCGTAAGCTTCAAATTCCCAGAAACTTCCCCAGAATCCACCACCAGCGCCGAGGAAAGTGACTCGCAAAAACTTAGTGTTCGGCGAATCTACTTTGTGAGGCGTGACTTTGAGTTTGTTGTTGTTGCCCGATTGGTCGATGATTTCAATCCAGTCTTTGCCATCGGCGGAGGCATGGATCTTGTACTTGTAAATAGCATTGTCTTTTTCCCAGTGGATACGCAAGGAACGTACATAGGATTCCTTTTCAAGCTCCACCTGCCAGGTTTGCCCAATTCCTTGTCCCTGGGTACACCAGCGTGTACTGAGATCACCATCGACGGCATTCTTTGCAAAATTTTGTTTGCTCCCTTCTTCTGATTGAGCTGTAACCGGACGTTTGAAGGCCAGATTAGCTCCTCCGCAACACGCTACCGGAAGCTTGTTTGGTTTGCCTTGAGGAGCCGTCGGAGCTGCAACGAGAGCCTGGATCTCTGCATCAATTTCCGGAGTACTCGGAGTAAAGTGTTTGGCTGGATCAAGTCCGACAGACCAGAGTAATCCTTTAGTAAACATGTCGAGCCATTTAGGCTCGGCTAGAGTTTCATTGTAATGCCCCACCGTGGTGGCGAAGACATTGCCTTTTCCATACTTGTTGGTCCAGATACATGTCTGGAGTTCCCCATCACTTTTTCGTTTGGCTTGTCCCAGGACGGTAGCGGTGTCGAAGAGTTTGATTGAGTGATACAGTTCTCCTTTAGGGGCGATGAATGTTTTGCCAAAGCCTTGCATTGCCGGGTGATCACTTTTCACATTTTCAACAGTGTAGGAATAGTGAGGGCCGTGCCCAGGAGATTGCATCCCTACGAATTCAAACCATGTATCATCGCCGGTGCGGTAACTATGCATGGCACAATGAATGAGCATTGCGGGAAGACCTTCCCGGTGAGGGCGTACGATGTTTTCGACCCATTCCTTTTCCTTGGCATGCGAGAAGCACTCGTTGTGAATCACAATGTCATATCCCTCGGACCAATTTTTGTCGCGATAAAGAGGAATATAGGAATCCGTTGCCGTTCCGCCTTGCTGAACTAATGTCCATACGACATTGGCACGAGCGGAAACCCCTTTGGAAATAATTTGTTTTTGGCGAGTATAGTCATGGCAGCACCCGCCACAGACCAGTAAAGCACGGATGGGGCGTTGCGTGGTACCAAGGTTTTTAGCGTTGGACTGCGCAAATGCCGGCTTAATCGTTAAGACGGCCAAGGTGAAAGCAAAAATCACGTAACGCATGTAGGGGATTCCATAAAACAAAGAGGAAGGACGGGATTAAATCTAGACTGTATTCAGCAAAAATTCCAATGGGGGAAAGTGTCAGTCCGATAAGGGCAATGTGATTAGAGCAGGGGTAACGGCTCCCCTTCACAAATGGGAAGAGGACGACCTAGCTGGTCATAAATCTCTGAATTGTGGTGAATCCCGAGGGCATTGAAAATAGTGGCGTGTAAATCGCCAGGTGTTGCCGGGTTGTTCCGCGGGTAAGCTCCGTTAGTATCGCTGCTACCGTATATATGCCCACCTTTGATACCGCCTCCCGCTAAAGCGACCGAATAGACATTAGGGTAATGGTCTCGCCCGGCTCCCCCGTTGATCTTTGGTGTCCTGCCAAACTCTGTGAGGAAGACGACAAGTGTTTCTTCTAACATGCCTCGACCTTCGAGGTCGTTGAGCAGTGCATTACAGCCCTGATCCCATACCGGAAGTAGGTCACGTTTTAGACGGTTGAAGTTGTCACGATGAGTGTCCCACATGTCTCCGCTGCCACCGTTAAGGTCACCGGCACTACAAATTACCTGAGCGATAGGCACCCCGGCTTCGATTAAACGTCGAGCTAATAGCAAACTTTGACCGCCTATATGATCACCGTAGGCTTCACGTAATTTGGCGGGTTCTTTTTCCAGGTTATAAGCGTCCCGAACCTTTCCGCTGATTAGCATGTCCGTTGCTAAGTCTCGGAAGTGATCAAAGCTCTGAAATGACTCTTCCTGATTCAGTGGGGATTCGAGCTTGGTGAGTAGTTCCGTACGTCGTTGCAGAAGAGGCAAGTCCTTTGCTTCCCCCAGGTCGAGTACTTCACTACCGAGCGTTCTTGAAACTCCACCCCATTCGCGCCCAGCAGGTGTGCGGACGACGACAGGGTCATAGTTGATTCCGAGAAAGCCGCCATATTCGCCGGCCTGAAGCGTGCCGTTGTCGACCATGGGGTATGGTAATCGTACAGCGCGAGGCACACCGCGAGGTGCATCCCGGAAGGCACTGACCATTGCCGCCAGGCTTGGCCAGTCTTCACGCATTGGTGGGATATTCCCTGCGCGTGGCGGTTTATGACCGGTCATGTTCCAGTACATGCCTCGTCCATGAGCTGAGTCAGAGTGGTGCATGGAGCGGATCACTGCCAGCTTTTCTGTCTGCTGAGACATCAGCGGAATATGTTCACTAACTCGATAGCCCGGTGTTGCTGTGTTGATCGTCCCAAAAGAACCACGTATTTCGGCATGTGCCTCCATTTTGGGGTCGAACGTTTCGTGGTGACTCATGCCGCCCCAGCAGTAGACGACGATACAGTTCTTCGCTTTCCCACTACCTGGTCTTGGTTTTAATGCAGAGGCCTGAGTTTGTTGTTGCATGTGTAGCCACATTGGCAACGAATAAGACAGCATGCCAGCTGATGTCTTCAGCAACTCTCGGCGTGGTAATTTCATGGATAGATCCCGCGACCTAGTAGTTAATCAAACTACTTTTATTTTACTAAGAAACCGGTAGGGTTTGCCAATAGCAGTTTCATGTTACCCGAAAAGGTCAACTTAAGATTGGTTTTACCACGTGACCGTGGACGTCAGTTAGGCGGAAGTCCCGTCCGGCGTGCCGATAGACCAGCTTTTCGTGGTCAAGCCCCATTAAGTGCAGGATTGTCGCATGGCAGCGCGTGAATAGGCTCCGGCAAGCCCGTTGATACCGCGTAGCGGTGCTAGCATAGTAACGTGTTTTGGAGTGACTCCAAGACTTCCGTTTGTGTAGCCGGTGTGATGACTGAGATAGACGACGGGGTTTTTATTAGTAATCAGTTCACCGTATTCAGTTGCTAAACTGCTGGTGCTGGCAAGCAGGGCGAGGAGTAGGGCAAGCGATGGTTTCATACCAATGTCTTAAATGAGAGTGTTTAGCTAGGTTGGGGTTACAGGTGAACCGGGATGAATCTGGTTTGCTCGTCCTCGTTAGCTGGATGCGGTGGTTCTTGCCAGGGGATTTCCAACTCATCGTTTAGAAACCGCTGCACACTAGCTTTGAAAGCCGGAACGATTTTACTCAAGGCAGTTCGCTCGTCAGGCGCAACGAAGTCGATGCCATTGAGGTTGGCGACACGTGCTTTAACACCGTCAGGTGTTGAACTGACGTGAACAATGCAATTAAAAGTTGGTATGTCCTGAGAGGTGATTTGTAAGGGATTGTCGTGCATGGTTGTTAGCTAAATAATGGGTTTGAATAGGTAGTGTGTCAGGCTAATGTACAGACGGCAGGTTCCCTGCCATTATAAGTGATTGAGAAGTAATTAGAGTTAGCGAACCCCCTTTCTAGACAGAATGTTAATGCTCTTGCACAAATCCAATCTGGCAATATTCGTGATCGCGTCGGTTTGTTTAGGCGTCTCTTTGCAGGCTCAGGAGTTGGAAGTTCAGCGAGCGCGTACTGACGCACTGAACGCTCCTGCTGGCAGGATGGTGGGAGAAGTGTTAGATGCGAGTACTGGGTTGCATGTTTATCGAGGGATTCCCTTCGCGAAGCCGCCAATCGGGGAATTGCGTTGGCGACCTCCCCAACCGCTCGGAGTATGGGAAGGAGTACGCGATTGTCTTGAAAATGGCAGTCAATCCGTTCAGACATGGCAGGGCACGGCGTACGGGAACGAAGATTGTTTATATCTCAATGTGTGGACCCATTGTGCAGGTAAGTCCGACACTAAATTGCCGGTGATGGTTTGGATTCATGGAGGTGGATGGACGGGTGGTAATGGTAGTCGGCCTTACTATAGTGGGAAGGCAATCTCGCGTCGTGGGGTGATCTTGGTGACGGTTAACTATCGTCTAGGAGCGATGGGTTTCCTTGCACATCAAGCTTTGTCGGAGGAAAGCGAACGAGGGATTTCTGGTAATTACGGACTGATGGATAATATTCTGGCGTTACAGTGGATAAAAAAGAACATCGCTGCGTTTGGCGGAGATCCGGAGAATGTCACAATTTTTGGCGAGTCGGCCGGCGGAGCCACTGTGTCGGCTTTGTGTTGCATTCCGGAAGCTCAAGGCCTGTTTCATAAAGCCATTTCGCAAAGTCCGTGGATGTTCGGATACACCAATCCTTTGGCAGCTAGAAATATTGTTCACCAGACCAAGAAGGTTGGAGTGGTCGAGAGTGGGGAAACCTCCGGGCAGCGTTGGGTTGCGAAGTTTTCAGATAAAACAGGCGCTGAAGCAATTGCTCAGTTGCGTGCAACGGATGCGAAAGAGTTGTTGAAGGGATATTATCCAGCCAAGTTAACGGTGGATAATGATTTCCTTCCGGATCATCCTTTGGAAATGTTTAAACGAGGAGAGCAGTTTGATATCCCCATGATTGTAGGAACGACGCAACACGAAGGTAACTATTTTCAGGGTGGCGTATCGGTGAGCGATCGCCAGGCCTTCACCGGGAAACTTCAGGCCTTTTATGGTGAAGCGCGGGGAAGTGAGTTGGCTCAGGCGTTTCCCGGGCCAGCCAAGCCTGCTGCTGTCCAATTTGTGACGGATGCCTGGTTCGTTCATCCGGCAAGGATAATGCTCTTAGGAATGGAGAAAGTAAAGTCGCCGGCTTACCAGTTTGAATTTCGCCGGGTGAATCACAAGGATCCAGCCAAAGGTGCACCGCACGCCATTGAGATTCGCTATGTTTTCAATTCTCTACAGGATGCTGAAGCACGTCCTCAGGATCAGCAGTTGTCTGATTTGTGCACGGATTATTGGACACAGTTTGCAAAGACTGGGGATCCTAATCTTGCATCACAGCCCCGTTGGCCGGTCTATACAGAAAAAAAACGAGCATTTCTGGCTTTGGATCACGAAGTACAGATTCTTTATGATATTCACCGTACTGCCATAGATGCATTGGATCAGGCCAGTCAGGGACTTTGGCCAGCAAAATAAGTCTTCGAAAAAAACTCTGAACTTGACGTCTCCCCACCCCTGTCGAGTTGAGGGCGATATACTAAGTGCAATTCGACAATGGTCTTTATACGGAAATTGTAATGCTGCTTCGCTTAATGATTTGTATGCTGGTTTTTCTCTGCACTACCGAATGGATTTTCGCTGCCGGTAAAGTTCAAGTGTATATTCTTGCCGGGCAGTCCAATATGCAGGGGCAGGGGGTCGTCGATTTTGATCATCCAGAATACTACAACGGTGGTAAAGGTATTCTCAACAATGTCATGAAGAACCCCGAAATGGCAGAGCGTTATTCACATATCAAGGATGCCATGGGCAAATACGTCGTGCGCGACGATGTCTTCGTCAGACACGTGACCAAAGAGGAGACTAAAATAGGTGGTCTCTCTGTTGGCTTTACCAGCTATCCGGGTAAACATCATATAGGACCTGAATTCCAATTTGGACACTTGCTCGGCGATGCTACGAAGCAGCCAGTGCTGCTAATCAAAACGGCCTGGGGCGGTAAAAGTATCTATCAAGACTTTCGCCCACCATCGAGTGGCGGCCAGGTCGGACCGTATTACGTTCAAATGCTTGAAGAGATTGAGCAGGCACTCTCTGCGATGAAAGACGAATTTCCCCAAATTGGAAAAAACTACGAGCTCGCCGGATTTGTTTGGTTTCAGGGTTGGAATGACATGTTCGATAAAGAGGCTTTGGCTCAGTATGAAGACAATTTGGTCAATCTTGTCTCGGATTTGCGTACCGCTCTGGGTACCGAAGAACTGCCAGTGATCATTGGTGAAACCGGGAATATGGGGGAAGACGTAGGTGATAACATGAAGCAGGTCCGATTGGCTCAAAAGGCGGCCGCCGACAAACTAAGCAACGCCGCTTTTGTGAAAACAACTTCCTTCGCCCGTCCCAAAGAGGAATCCCCTAACGTAGGCCATGGTCATCATTGGTTTGGGAACGCCGAAAGTTATTTTCTAATTGGTGATGCAATGGGGAAAGCCATGATCAAGCTTAAGAAATTGAGGAATTAGTTGTATGTCATGCATTTCACGTTATTTTGTTTGTCTTCTGCTGGTTCTATTCAGCCAGCAATTCCACCTCAAATCAGGCGTTTCCGCTGAACGAAGTAAACACGTACTTGCAATCGGTATTGATGGGCTCAGGACGGATGCTTTAGATGCAGCCAAAACTCCGAATATCGATGCCCTTAAAAAGAATGGCTCCTACAGTAATACTTGTAAGATCTTAGGGTCCCGGTATCAAAAGAATGACACAATCAGTGGGCCGGGCTGGACCTCGTATCTGACCGGTGTTTGGGCTGACAAACACGGAGTGCATGACAATGAGTTTGGAGGCCGAAGAATTACTCGTTATCCTCACTTCTTCCATTTAATTAAGCAGCAATATCCGGATTACAAAACAGCTTCGTTTATTGATTGGTACCCCATCGATAAGTACATTGTTTCAAAAGCTGATGTGCGTGTCGGTTTTGAAGCTCATGGTTCGGATGGTTATACCGTGTTTGATCAACATATTGCAGATCGCGCGGTCAAAGTCCTGGCGGAACAAAACGTACGCGCTACCATGGTGTACTTTGGTTCGACAGATGAAAATGGACATCGGTACGGATTTCATCCGTCGATTCCACAATATATGCGGTGCATTGAGAAGGTAGATCAACATGTTGGGCGGCTCGTGGAGGCGATTAAATCTCGACCAACTTATCAGCACGAAGATTGGATGATTCTGATTTCCTCGGATCATGGTGGCGAGGGCAAAGGGCATGGGAGCGGGCACCAGGTGCCGACGATTCATAACATCTACCTAATTGTTAGTGGTGATTCAGCAAAGAAGGGTGAATTTCAGGGGCAGGTCTATCTCGTAGATCTGGTGGCAACCGCATTGAAACATCTTGAAGTAGAGCTTCGACCTGAATGGCAGTTGGACGGTAAACCCGTTGGCTTACTGCCACGCCCATAATAATCGGATATGTCAGGCTAATATCCCGTCAACGACGCTCCCGTGAACGTCGGTGAGGCGATAATCCCGCCCCTGAAAACGATAGGTTAGACGCTCGTGGTCGATTCCCATCAGGTGCAGGATGGTGGCATGGAAGTCGTGTACATGGACTCCGTTCTCAGCGACGTTGTAGCAAAAGTCATCCGTCTTGCCGTAGGTTAATCCACCTTGTACGCCTCCGCCAGCCATCCAAATCGAAAAGCACCGTGGGTGGTGGTCGCGGCCGAAACTGGCAGGATTTCCCTGAGCGTAGACGGTTCGTCCAAATTCACCGCCCCAAATCACCAAGGTGTCTTTTAACATGTCGCGTTGCTTCAGGTCGGCTATTAAGGCGGCAGAGCCCTGATCGGTCTGTTGAGTTAGGATAGGTAAGTTGCCCTGACAGTTGCTGTGATGATCCCAGCCTCGGTGGAAGACCTGGATGAATCGGACTCCGCGTTCGGCCATGCGTCTTGCCATCAGACAGTTGAAAGCATGTGTTCCGGGTTCTTTGGCAGACTCACCGTACAATGAAAACGTACTTTCAGGTTCGTCATTCACATTGGCAAGTTCCGGCACCGATGTTTGCATTTTATATGCCATTTCGTATTGAGCGATACGAGTGTTGATTTCGGGATCTCCGATTTCAGCTTCACGCCGCGCATTTAATTTGGCGATGGTGTCGAGTAAATTGCGACGAGCCTTTGAGTTAAGTTTGGCAGGGTCATTGAGATAAAGGACCGGATCTCCCTGGCTGCGGAGTTTTACGCCCTGAAAACGTGACGGCAGAAACCCGCTACCCCATAGACGGTCGTAAATGGGTTGGGCCTGATTGAAGCTGTTCTTAGTCAGCATCACGATGAATGATGGTAAGTTCTCCGTTTCACTCCCGAGCCCGTAGCTTAGCCACGACCCTAAACTAGGTCTCCCTGGTTGTTGATGTCCAGATTGAAAAAATGTGATTGCCGGGTCGTGGTTAATTGCCTCGGTATACATGGAGTTGATCAAACAAAGGTTGTCAGCGACCCCACCCAGATGCGGTAACAGTTCGCTTAGCCACATGCCACTTTTGCCGTGCTGCTGAAAGGTGAAAGGGGATTTCACGATCGGGAACTTTGCCTGACCGGCGGTCATTCCGGTCAGTCTCTGGCCATTGCGGATTTCGGCAGGCAATTCCTGCATGTGGAGTTTTTCAAGGGATGGCTTGTAGTCGTATAAGTCAACTTGGGATGGAGCGCCAGATTGCAGGAGATAGATGACGCGTTTGGCTCTGGGGGCGAAATGCGGTAGACCGGGTAGAGCCGAAGTTTTAGCGGTTTCATCGGCATTTAGGATTGACGCTAGTGCAGCCACTCCTATCCCGGATGATGCGCGTCCGAAAAACTGGCGGCGGTTTGTGAGTAGGCACGACTCTTCAAGAATTCGATTCATTGTGGTCTCACCCTTTTGTGATGGTTTCATCAAGGTTAAGTAGGATCCGGCAGAAGGCTGTCCAACTGGCAAGCTGGACAGGGTCTAATGCTTTGTCCGCGGGTGAATCTCCTACATTCAGTAGATTGGCTATTGCGGGAGAATCATGACGGAAGGTATCTGCCTGTTGCTGGAAAGCATCTGTTAGCAGGTTGAGCTCGTCATCATTGGGCAGGCGTCCAGTTGCCAGTCGGAACCCATGAGTGATTCGTTGTCGGTCTGATTTGAAAGGGAGTTTTAACAAGTTGGCGGCCATGTGACGGGCAGCTTCCACAAACTGGACTCCATTAAGAAGCAGCAGGGATTGTAGCGGAGTATTGGTATATGACCGTTTTAGCGTGCAGAATTCCCTTTCCGGAGCGTCCAGTGTTTTCATCATTGGTGATGGTACCGTTCGTTTCCAGAAAGTGTAAAGGCTTCTTCGGTAGAGTTGCTCTCCAGTTCCCTGAGGATAAGCGCGGGAGTATCCTGGCCGATTATTTAACTCCAGCCAGATTCCTTTCGGTTGATAGGGATAGACGCTGGCACCACCCATCGTGTTCAGTAATAACCCGCTAATCGAAAGAGCGTTATCTCGTACCTGCTCGGCAGTAAGTCGCATCCGAGGCCCCCGGCTCAGAAGGAGATTTTCCGGATCCTGCCTGTATTTCAGACGCCCCACCTTCGAGGACTGACGGTAGGTGGCTGAAGTGAGAATTAAGCGATGCAGGTGTTTAATGTCCCAGCCAGAGTCGACAAACTCAGTGGCTAAGTAATCCAGTAACTGGGGGTGACTAGGAGCAGTGCCTTGATTGCCGAAATCTTCGGTTGTCTTAACCAATCCATTGCCAAAGAAGATTTGCCAGTAACGATTGACTGCGACACGTGCCGTTAAGGGGTGGTCGTTTGAGGTTAGCCAATGAGCCAGTCCAAGTCTGTTCTGGGCCTGCCCCGGCTTCAGAGGAGGGAGCGCGGCAGGAGTACCGAGGCTGACTTCGGTGGTTGGTTCGTTATATTGCCCCCGATGGAGGATATGTGTTTTGCGGATTCCCGGCTGATCACGCATGATCATCGTTGCTGGGAATCCACCTGATTGTAGATTTTGCAGACGTTTGATTTCGTCTTTAATTCGCCTGGCTGGGCTGAATTTGGATTGATAGTAGTCCACGATTAATTTGGTCTGTTCTTCAGATCGCTCGGCGGGTGTTAGTTTTGCAGCGTCAAAAATCTTAGCGTCGATGGCATCGAACGGTAGTGTATGTGCAGGTTTTGACGAGAGGCTAATGCGGGGTCGTCCAATACCATGCGTACCGAACGGAGCTTCGTGCCGTAGTGTTAATGAAAGGACTGTACCGCCTTCATACCCAAATGCTTCCTTGGATTCAAAAATGGCGGTGGCTGGCTCTTTGCGGGTCGGACCATCGACTGCCCACCCCGTGGACGTATTGGGATCAAGTGCGGCCGTCACGTTATAACGAGGTTGATTGTAGTCTGCACGCGCCTTGTGAAAGTTGATCTTCTGACTTTCCCTAGGGTCCGCTATCGAGGTCGCGGTAAGTTCGATACCCGTAAGCACAAAATTCGAATTCCCATGGCGACCGGGACCTCCCCCCGGTAACGATGGGTGTGTCAGGCATTGAAGTCGTAATGCGGTGAGGTTGTCCTGATCGGTTTCGAAGGTGAAAGTATAGATGTCGTTCTTAGGATTGACGCCTGAAATTAACAGAGAATGATCAGCTTGCGGAGTAATCGTGGTGCCGCCTGACGATGTGGCTGACTGAGCCTTGAGTACTCTCCACGTGTTCCCCTGCTTCACAAGTGTTTGAGCCCATCGTTCCAGACCGCTGAGATCGTTTTGTGCTGTTGTTAAGTCACCTTGAAGTGTAGTGATTCGAGCTGATATGGAGGATAGGCGGTGCTCAGCTAGAGGTGAATTTACCTGCATCTGGGGTTGGAAACCATTTTGCCCGCGTTCAGGTACAAGATTGAAATAAGCATAGAGTTCATAGAATTCTTTCTGGCTTATCGGATCGTACTTGTGGTCGTGGCATCGCGCGCAACCTACCGTAAGGCCCATCCATATGCTTGCGGTTGTCGTCAATCGATCCATGACGTATTCAGTCCTATACTCCTCGCCAATCACGCCCCCTTCGATGGTGATTCCATGGTTGCGGTTGAAGCCTGTAGCTAATACTTGATGAGGGGTGGCATCAGGAATGAGGTCTCCCGCGAGCTGTTCGACAGTAAAGTCTGCGAACGACTTGTTCGTGTTGTATGCGTGGATTACCCAGTCCCGCCAAACCCAATGCTTCCGCTCCGTATCATATTGATAGCCATTGGTGTCCGCATAACGAGCAAGGTCGAGCCAGACGCTGGCGAGGTTTTCACCATATGCCGGCGACGCAAGGTACTTTTCAACGACTTGTTCATAATGATCCGGCGAATCGTCGGCCACAAAAGCATCAATATCTCCCAGGGTGGGAGGAAGCCCGGTTAAGTCGAAAGCTAACCGGCGGATAACAGCTTCTTTCTCAGCAGGTTGAGCTGGTAATATCCCTTTGGATTCCAAGTTGGAAAGAACGAAAACGTCGATGGGATTTCGAGCCCAATCCTTGGTGGCTACTGTCGGGAGCGGAGGACGTTTGGGTGGGATGAATGCCCAGTGGGTTTGGTAGTTGGCGCCCTGTTGAATCCATCTTTTAATAAGTTGCTTTTCTATCGAGCTAAGCGGAGTACTATGTTCCGGTGGCGGCATGCGTGTGAATTCGTCGTCTGAGTTGATGCGCTGCCAGAGTTCACTTTGATTGAGGTCGTTAGGGACAATTGCCCTGATTCCTGAAGCTAACACTGCTGTGGCGGACTCCTGTCGATCCAGCCTCAACCCGGCTTCACGTTTGTTTGCATCGGGACCATGGCAGGCAAAGCACTTGTTGGAAAGAAGGGGGCGGATATGTTCGTTGAATTCAACAGGTTCATCCTGAGCAGTCAAGCAGGATACGGAAGGCACTACTGATAGCACGGTCGAGAAAAGAAGAATGCTAAGTTTATGGAAAAAATTATTCATATTGGATCCACCGGGACGAATCAGACAGGTCCTTCAAAATGTCGCAACCAATAGCGGCTGTAATGGCTGCACCTAAAGTCGCTTCTTCGCGGTGAAGAGGCTTGCGAACCTGCATGTTAAATGATTTTTCAATACATTGTTGTAAAATCGCATTTTCCCGAATGCCATTACCTGCGCCAACGATTTCCGTAATCCCCTGAACTCCACAGGAAAGGATCGCCGCGAATCCTTTATTGAAGGTGTTCGCCATCCCTTCAAGCAAAGATCTGGTCATATGGGCGGGTGTGAGATTCTCCGGATTGAATCCGGACCATGAGGCTCGTTGGGTGGGATCCTGTCTGGTGCCAGTGAAAAGTGGGGAGCAGATTAATTCGGTGTCGCTAGCAATTGGATCGGCCGCCAATTCCTTCATTCGTTCAAAAGCTGAACCTTCAGGTTGGAAACCAAAGATATCCCGGGCCACGGTCTGGAAAAAACTTTCTAATGCTGCAAAACTTCTTCCGCCGCACGCACCTACGTTGGCCAGTAAGAATCCACCGTATGGGAATGGCCGCACTTCCAGCGATGCGTGTTGGCCTGGGCTTTCACTGTAAGCAGATACTTGACCTCCCGTTCCAACATTTATTGATAGTTGTTTGTGGCGGTCAGTGACACTGCCGAGAAAACTTGACTGGTTGTCACCAATAGGAACAAATACGGGAATGCCGGACGGTAGACCCGTGACCGTAGCAATTTCACTTGTAATGGTGCCAACCTGTTCCCTGAGGAACTTAACTTCAGGCAAGACTGAGTCAGGAATTCCTAATTCCTTCAAGGCATCTGAATTCCAGCGATTGGTATGGATGTTTAGTAAGCCTGCGCTGCCTGCTGCTGTTGGGTCGCTAACAAGTGGGGCATTGCATAAGCGACTAGCGACGAGATCCATGATGAATGCTGCGCGACACCCGCTGGGTAACTGATCATTCGCAGCTAACCAATAGAGGGTGACATTCATGAAACCCGTTCTTAGGTAACAACCATGTTTTTCATATTGGCCCTCTCCAAGTCGGCTTGTAAGTGTTTCGATAATCGGGATACCGCGAGCATCTAATTCGTTTCCTCGCTGATCCTGCCAGTTAATATAAGGTGAGACAGGGGATAGGTCTTTGTCAACTAAAACCATTCCGTGTTGCTGGCCCGTCATGCCAATCCCGGCAATCTGTTTAGCACGAGGGCCGAGTAAGGTGACAACGTCTTTGACACATTGGAATGCCTGCGAAATAATTCTGTTGGCATCCCATTCACTTCGCCCCTGAGGTCGGTTGTCGTACCGCGCATCATTCGAAGTGGTTGCCAGTTCGGCAATGGTTCCTGAATCTGCATCCACAGCGACCGAAGTGATCGTCGTCGTTCCTATGTCGATACCTAAGAGATAGGTCATTGAGGAATTCCAGTTGTTTGAAGGTTATTGGTCTTTCCGGATAAGCTTTAGCATCGCTTCACCGAAACCCGTTCCAGCCTGAGCAAAAAACCAGGGGCTTCCCAGATAGTGGTATGGTCGGTCGTTTCCGAATTGTCGCCATTTGTTAACGTCTCTATTCCAACCGCCAGGTCCATGGTAAATATTGTGCGCATCCATATCCCAATACTGCCGGGTGTTAACACACAGCACCGTGTGTTTAAACTCGCTATTTTCGGCAACGGCTTGTTGAGCAGCCATGATGATGGTGCGAGGAGCGTCGGCCTTAGGTTCGTCCGGGCCATCGTGTCCCATTTCCCCGATCACGACCTTTAGATTGGGGACACTGAACTCAATACGCAGATCGCGGATGAGGTTCTCCAGATTTGTTTCGTAACTTAGCCAGCGATCATTGTATTGATCGTTCCAGCCCTGAAACCAGACGAAGCCTTCGATTTCATAACCCTGACCACGATAGCCGGGGAATCGTTCGCTGAGATTGGCTAGACATTCATGGACTTCGTGCACCATGTTTCGATAGTCAACTCCATATCGTGATTTGAATTCGTCTGTGGTAAGTACGGGTCTGGCTTTAAAGGTTTGTAGTGGCTTCTTTCTCTCCGTCGTTTTGTTTTCTTCCGTGATCTTGAGATTGTTCTTGGTAATTCGGGACTGCTGCTGGATATTCCATTCGGCATTCTTCTCGTTTTCGGCTTTGGTCATCACTTCAAACTTAGATTGGCTAGGCATACTTGAAGGAGGTAGGAAACCTTGTGCGAGAGCCCGGCCTCCCCATGACGTTTTAATGATCAGTACCTGTTCATCGTAATGGTTCCCAACGACATGCCCAAAGTTGAATTCCGGGCCAAAGCCCTGGTTGGGTGCGCCATAACCAACCGTGAGATTACCGTGTTTACCAAGATAGTTGATCCACACATCTTTCCGCTCACTCCACATGTAGGTTGGTGTTTTCCGGCGATCGTCCGGATCTTTCGTGTCGTTCACCGTTTTGAGAAAGGCGTCGTAATCTCCATCTTTAATGAAATGCGTGTATCGCCCACGGTACTTTTTCTGGCTTACTTGCCATGTAAGTGGTTCAGGGAACCCTCGCCCCTCCATGTTGGACTGGCCGGCGAGAATGAATACTTTGACTTTGCTATTGCTCTTGGAGGCAGCAAATGCTGGTGGTTCGGCCAATAATAGCGCCGCTGGGATAAAGAGGAGTCCTGTTGCGGTGAAGATAAGTCGCCATAGGTTCATGGTGAGATCGATTCAAGGAAAGTGTTAAGAGGATAAATGATTGGATTATTATTTTAGCAGTTTTGTCTAGGAGCGAGCAAAGGAGAGAGAAGGTTGGGTCCGGGATTAAAGTCACCCGGCTCAGTAGCCTCAGGCGATCAGTTCGTTGATCGGCTGTCGATTGTCATCCACCAGATACCGCGGAAGACCATTTAGGTCTGGGAGTTTGACAGAATTAACATCGAGCCAGAAATGGATAACGTGTCAGATTAATGAAAATAGGCCGCGACGTTTCTGTTTCCCACTCTACTCGGAATCAATTCGATACGTAAATGTTGAAGCAAGGAAACTCGTCCGTTCGGGACTTCTAGTGCGAAGCGATGCTGTTAAACGTGGAAATTGAGTCAGATTAGACTATTTCTCTTAGAAAAGTGATGTATAAAGAAACCTAAACAGGTATGATTCTGAGAGATTACGACAGTTGAAATTAAAACCTTTCTTTGGCTTGATAAGAGGAGTGCTCCGATGAAAGCACTCGTAAAGAGAAAGGCCGAACCTGGTCTTTGGCTGGAAGACGTCCCCATACCTGTGATGGAGATTAATGATGTCCTGATTAAGGTTTTGCGTACGGGAATCTGTGGAACCGATCTGCATATTTATAACTGGGATGATTGGGCGCAACAGACGATTCCCGTTCCGATGGTGGTGGGGCACGAATTTGTTGGTGAAGTGGTTGATGTGGGCAGCAATGTGGCCGACTTTACCACCGGGGATATTGTGTCAGGCGAAGGACATGTTGTCTGTGGGCGATGTCGAAATTGCTTTGCCGGTCGGCGTCATTTATGTAATGACACCAAAGGTATTGGAGTCAATCGCGACGGGGCCTTTGCCGAATATATCGCGTTACCAATGACGAATGTCTGGAAGCATGCTCCGTCCATTGACTTGGATATGGCCGCCTTGTTTGACCCATTTGGTAATGCGGTGCATACGGCGTTGTCATTTCCCGTGCTTGGGGAGGATGTTTTGATCACAGGCGCTGGACCAATTGGTTGTATGGCCGCTGCTGTTTGCCGGTTTGCTGGCGCGAGAAACGTGGTTGTGACAGACCTGAATCCCTATCGCTTGGATCTGGTTTCGAAGATGGGAGCCACTCGGGTCGTCGATGTATCCACAGAAAATCTTAAGAGCGTCCAGCAAGAGATCGGGATGTCCGGAGGATTCGACGTGGGGTTGGAAATGTCGGGGAGTCCAGCAGCCTTTACTTCGATGCTCGATAACATGTTTCACGGTGGTCGTATCGCCATGTTAGGTATTCCTTCAGAACAGATGGCTATTGACTGGAATCAGGTCGTTTTTAATATGCTGACGATCAAAGGGATCTATGGGCGGGAAATGTATGAAACCTGGTACAAGATGACGGTCTTATTGCAGGGTGGGTTAGATATTGCCCCGGTACTTACTCATCGCTTTAATGTGGATGATTTCGAGCAAGGGTTTGAAGTCATGCAAAGCGGCTGCAGCGGCAAGATCCTTTTGAACTGGCATTCGCCTTAGGGAAGTAGGAGAGTTTAGATGCAACAGCGGGTTCGAAAAGCATTCTCAGAAACAATTGCCTCCATCCGGGAGGCTGGTACTTATAAAGCAGAACGAGTCATTAGTACCCCGCAGGGAGCAAGTATCCAGGTATTGGATGAACCGCCTGTCCTAAACATGTGTGCTAATAATTATCTTGGACTGGCGAATCATCCGGCGGTTATACAGGCGGCTCACGAAGCACTTGATAACTGGGGATATGGACTGTCCAGTGTAAGGTTTATTTGCGGCACGCAGTCCATTCATACGAAACTCGAAAACAGACTCACGGAGTTTCTTCAAACTGAAGATACGATCCTATATACATCCTGTTTCGATGCCAACGGTGGACTGTTTGAGACGCTGTTAGATGCTGAAGATGCAATCATCAGTGATCAGCTAAATCACGCGAGTATCATTGACGGTGTGCGACTCTGCAAAGCTCAGAGATTTCGTTATGCCAATAACAATATGGCAGATTTGGAAAAGCAACTTCAGGCCGCCAAGAATGCAAGGTATCGCATGATTGCTACGGATGGGGTGTTTTCCATGGATGGATATATTGCCAACTTGCCGGATATCTGTGAATTGGCTGATAAGTATGACGCCATGGTGATGGTGGATGACTCACATAGTGTTGGTTTCATGGGGAAACAAGGCCGGGGGACACATGAATATCATGACGTCCTTGGACGAATCGATGTGATTACCGGGACGCTTGGAAAGGCCCTGGGAGGGGCATCCGGTGGTTATACCAGTGGCCGTAAGGAAATAGTGGAATTACTAAGGCAGCGGTCCAGACCCTACTTGTTTTCTAATTCAGTAGCGCCTCCGATTGTGGGCGCCTCAATTAAGGCAGTCGAATTGTTAACCGAGTCCACAGAGTTAAGAGATAAGTTGGAGGCTAATACAAAGTACTTTCGAGATGCAATGTTGTCCGAGGGGTTTGATATCCTTGCGGGAGAACATCCGATCGTACCAGTGATGCTGGGCGACGCGGCTCTGGCAACCAAATTTGCAGACGCCATGCTTGAGCGAGGTATTTATGTTATTGGGTTCTCCTACCCTGTTGTCCCCA
>Ga0209404_10000539_pt1 | contig 29527 bp, 59 predicted proteins | sample TroAtlMetagenome_2_FD_187447 | JGI IMG/M metagenome (GOLD analysis project Ga0209404, IMG submission 187447) | Marine eukaryotic phytoplankton communities from Atlantic Ocean - Tropical Atlantic ANT8 Metagenome (SPAdes) (version 2) | ecosystem: Environmental > Aquatic > Marine > Oceanic...
TATGTTAGCAGTACACGAAGAAAAATTATCAAAACAAGAAGAAATAGACAAGGCGATATTCAACTTATTAGAGAATCGTAGAGTTGAAAGTGATAGTAAATTTGAAGATATCCACGGCAGATTAAACAAGTCTGTAGAGAGTTTAAGAGAAGAAGTTGAACTATCAGAAAAGCGTTTAATGTGTGAAATTAAGACTTTAGCGTCAAATTTAGACGGTAGGATCGGCGTGTTTGAGAAATACAGATACTTACTCATAGGGGCGGCAATCATCATAGGATTGTCAATGCCAGAGATATTGAATATCTTAAAAATAATAGGGTAACTTGCTTGACTTTTTTACATATATAGTATATACTTGTTATTATGAGTGGTTACATTGATTTAAATTATATATCTAAAATACAGCCTAGACTACAACAATTTAAGAAAAAAAGAGATTATCTTTTTAACTTTAGATGTCCAGTCTGTGGAGATTCTAAAAAGTCTAAAACAAAAGCAAGAGCATATCTTTATAGAGTTAAAAATGATATGTTTTTTAAATGCCATAATTGTAGTGCTTCACACAATTTAGCAAACTTTATAAAATTGGTTGACAGACCTTTGTATGACCATTATATTTTAGAGAGATACAAGGGTACTAAAAAAGTTGTTAATGATGAAAATCTTTTTGAAAGATTTAAATCTAACACAAAAGCAAAATTAAAATCTACACCTCTACAAGGTCTTACGGCCTTTAGTACTTTGGATGATAAGCATCCAGCAAAAAAGTATTTGTTAAAGAGAAAACTGCCAAAAGAATATTTTGACAGATTATATTATTGCGACAAGTTCCAGGCCTTCGTAAATAAGATACGTCCAGGGACTTTCACTACTCTAAATAATGCTTACGAACATCCGAGATTGATAATACCTTTTTATGATGTTGATAATGAAGTCTTTGCTTTGCAAGGGCGAGCATTTGGTAAAGAACAACCAAAGTACCTAACAATAAAACTACAGGAGAACAAACAAAAAATATTTGGACTAGAACGAATTAATCTACACAAGAGATTATACATAGTAGAGGGTCCATTAGATAGTTTGTTCCTTGAAAATTGTCTAGCAGCTGGTGGTGCCGACTTACAACTACCTGTTGAAAAAAAAGATGTTGTTTTTATCTTTGATAATGAACCGAGAAATAAAGAAATAATAGATAGAATGTATAAGATGATAGACCAAAATTATATGATAACAATATGGCCAGAAGGAACAAAAGAAAAAGATATTAACGAAATGATAATGAACGGTAAGTCAAAAGAACAAGTCCAAAAAATTATATCAGATAACACCTATTCAGGTTTATCAGCAATCACACAATTAAATTCATATAAACGTATTAGTTAAGGAGGAATATGGTAAGCACAGGATACGAGTCTATAAATGTACAGAAAAGAAACGGAAGAGGAACCGAACCCCTTAACATTGAAAAGATCCATGAAATGGTTGAGTATGCTGTTGAAGATATAACAGGTGTATCAGCTTCACAAGTTGAAATGAAAAGTGGCCTTCAATTTTATGATGGCATTTCTACAAATGATATACAACAGATTTTAGTAAAGTCGGCTGCAGATTTAATTGATTTAAATACTCCTAATTACACATATGTAGCATCCAGATTATTATTATACAGTTTAAGAAAACAAGTCATTGGTAGATTATGGGACCACCCACACTTTTATGACCACGTAAAGAAAGTTGTAGATTCAGGTTTATACGATAAAGAAATATTTACACACTATCAAAGAAAAGATTTTGATAGAATGGAGAACTGGATAAATCATAATAGAGATTATGATTTTACTTATGCAGGATTAAGACAAGTTATAGATAAGTATCTGGTACAAGATAGAAGCATTAATACAATATACGAAACACCACAGTTTATGTATATGATGATAAGTGCTACTCTATTTGCAAAATATCCTAAAGAAAGGAGAATGTCATATGTTAAAAAATATTATGACGCAATTAGTCAATTCAAAATCAATATTCCTACGCCTGTTATGGCTGGTGTACGTACTCCTCTTCGGCAGTATGCGAGCTGTGTATTGGTTGATATTGATGATACCCTACCTTCTATTTTCTCTGGCGATATGGCCATTGGAAGGTACATCGCTCAGAGAGCTGGAATCGGAATCAATGCTGGAAGAATACGAGGTATCAATAGCAGGATCCGAGGGGGAGAAGTCCAACACACTGGAGTTATACCTTTTCTTAAAAAGTTTGAAGCTACCGTTAAGTGTTGCACTCAAAATGGAGTCCGAGGCGGTAGTGCAACTGTTCACTTCCCTATTTGGCACCAAGAAATAGAAGACATTATAGTCTTAAAAAATAATAAAGGTAGTGAAGACAATAGAGTTAGAAAATTAGATTACTCTATACAGTTATCAAAATTATTTTATGAAAGATTTATTAATGAAGAAGAAATAACATTATTCTCACCACACGAAGTACCTGAACTATATGAAGCTTGGGGAACACCCGAGTTTGATGACCTTTATGAAAAGGCAGAAAGAAAAACAAGTGTATCTAAAACCAAAGTATCAGCACAAAAACTATTCTTTGATATATTAAAAGAAAGAGCTGAAACAGGTCGTATTTACATTATGAATATTGACCATTGTAATACTCACTCATCATTTAAAGACAAGGTGACTATGAGTAATCTATGCCAAGAAATTACTTTACCAACCACTCCAATACAACACATTGATGGCGAAGGTGAAATTGCTTTATGTATTTTATCTGCCATCAATGTGGGAAAAATAAATCAAAGAGATGAATTACAATCTTTATGTGATTTAGCAGTTAGAGCTTTAGATGAAATTATAGACCATCAAAAGTATCCAATTAATGCAGCTGAAGTTTCTACAAAGGCAAGAAGATCATTAGGTGTTGGTTATATTGGACTTGCTCATTATCTTGCTAAAAAAGGATACAAATATGACCAGAAATTAGCATGGAGACAAGTTGATAAATTAACAGAAGCGTTCCAATACTTCTTATTAAGTGCTAGTGTTGACCTTGCAAAAGAGAAAGGTCCATGTTCAGCATTTAAATCAACGAAATATGCAGATGGTATATTACCTATTGATACATATAAGAAAGATGTTGACGAAATAGTTAAACGAGATTTAACTTATGATTGGGAACATTTAAGAAAAGAAATTAAAGAACATGGTTTAAGACATAGTACATTATCAGCACAAATGCCAAGTGAGTCGTCTAGTGTTGTTTCAAATGCTACAAATGGTATTGAACCACCTAGAGATTATTTGTCTGTTAAAAAATCTAAAAAGGGACCACTAAAACAGATAGTACCTGAATATGCTAAACTGAAGAACTTTTATACTTTACTTTGGGATATGAAAGGGAACGAAGGATATATAAATATCGTTGCTGTAATGCAAAAATATTTTGACCAAGCAATTAGTGGTAACTGGTCATACAATCCTGAAAATTATACTGATGGACAGGTGCCTGTATCAACAATGGCACAAGATTTATTAACAACATATAAATTGGGTTGGAAGACTTCTTATTATCAAAATACTTATGATAGTAAGAAAGACGAAGATGAACCATCACATCCTGTTGGATTCCACGATAATGTGCCTGAAGATAACCAAGAAAAAGAGGAAGACGATCCAGAAAACTGTGATACGTGTACAATTTAATGAGTAAGAGTGTATTTAATAAGAGTAAAAAATTAGACGCCACAAAACAGCAAATGTTTTTTGGTCCAGATTTAGCAGTACAAAGATATGATACGTTTAAGTATCCTGTTTTTGATAGATTGGCACAACAACAATTAGGTTTCTTTTGGAGACCTGAAGAAGTATCTTTACAGAAAGATAGAAACGATTATAATGAATTATCTGAAGCACAAAAGTTTATATTTACAAGTAATTTAAAGTATCAAACAATGTTAGATAGTGTACAAGGTAGAGGTCCTTGTTTAGCATTTCTACCCTTTGTATCTTTACCAGAACTAGAGGGTTGTATAGTTGCTTGGGATTTCTTTGAAACTATACATAGTAGAAGTTATACATATATAATTAAAAATTTATATTCAAATCCTAGTGAAGTTTTTGATACGATTATAGAAGATGAGAAGATTGAAAAGAGATCAAAATCAGTTACAGAAGCATACGATAATTTGATTACTTTAGGATATAAGTATCAATTAGATCCAAAGTCAGTTAGTGAGTATGATTTAAAAAGAGCATTGTATTTAGCAATGGTAACTGTAAACGTGTTAGAAGGTATAAGATTTTATGTTTCATTTGCTTGCTCATTTGCATTTGGAGAACTTAAATTATTAGAAGGTTCAGCAAAAATCATTTCACTTATTGCTAGAGATGAGAGCCAACACCTTGCAATGTCCCAACAAATTCTTAACTTATATAGAAATAAAGAGAACGACAAAGTAATGTTAAAAATAATCAAAGATTGTGAAAAAGAAGTTTACAAAATTTATGATGACGCTGTACAGGAAGAAAAGCGTTGGGCAACCCACCTTTTCTCACAAGGCAGTATGATTGGTTTATCAGAAAAACTATTACATCAATATGTTGAATATATAGCGAATAGAAGAATGAGAGCAATTGGATTAGAAACTAAATATGAACAGCCTTCAAACAACAACCCATTACCTTGGACACAACATTGGTTAAATAGCAGATCACAACAAAACGCACCACAAGAAACTGAAATAGAAAGTTATTTAATAGGTGGTGTTAAACAAGATGTTACAAAAGACCAGTTTAAAAAATTTAAACTATAATGCCAGACGAAAATTCAAATAAAGTACAAATAAGTTGTAGTAATTGTGATGTGTCATATTGGGTGAAATGGGAAGATGAAGACCACGAGCCAGAGCATTGTCCTTTCTGTGGGGCAGACGCTACTATAAATGAAGAGGATGCGATATTTGATGACGAAGACGAAGACAAAGACGATTGGAATTGATTATAGTTTAAGTAGTCCTGCTATATGTGTATGTACAGGACAATTTAAATTTGAGAACTGTAAGATACACTATCTAACAAGTGTAAAAAAATATGAAGGCAATTTTTATAATGGACAGATAAATGGCAGACTACATTTACCCTATACCTCCCAGACACAACGACACGACCAGATTTCAGATTGGGCGATTTCTATTATTGATAATACTACTAGTAATATTTTTATAGAAGGATACTCATTTGGAAGTAAAGGACTTGTATTCAACCTAGCAGAGAATATGGGGACCCTAAAACATAAACTATACAAACGCAGTACTCCATTTGAGAGTATAGTACCAGGTCAGATAAAGAAGAATGCTACTGGCAAGGGTAATGCAGATAAACTTAAAATGTATGAGCAGTTTGTAAAAGACACCAACGTAGATTTAATGAAAGAGTTTGACCAGACAAAACTCAATAATCCAGTAACCGACATAGTTGACTCGTATTATATCGCAAAATATGGGTCGAATCAGTAGATGTTCTCATTTTGTTCTCATAATTATTCCTAAAAACCTAGTAAAATCAACGATTTTTGTGCTTGACTTTATAGTCTTTTTAGTGTATATTATGTGTATATTATGAAAAAAGACGATATAGAAAACACTAAAAACCTTAAATTTACAGACCAATATTTCAAATCATTTAGTATTGTATATAAAAGAGAGTATATTGATTCCGAAGATCAATACGATCCTAATTTCTTTATAGGTTCTGCTATCTATAAAAATGTACCTATGTCAAAAATCAAATATTACAGAAAACAATTAACTAAAATTAAAGATATTTTAGATAGACAATATAAAGAAGACGCAACTAATTTTACAGGTAGTACTGGTATTGAGATTATGTATCCAGATGAATATTACCAAACTTATGAAGATGTATTTGAAGATACCGCTCAAGGCGACAAATCATTATTTAATGACTACGGTCAGTTATACGAAAGACAAGGTTTCAGAAAAGATTTTGATCCAGATTTAACAAAAAATTATAAAACAAAAAGAGATTACATATATCAATTAAACTAAAAGGAGAACATTATGGCAATAGATACAGACATATGGGTAAATAAAGATGAAGTAGGTAAAAACCTATACAGAAAAAAAACATACTATACACTTGTTGTTGAACAAGATGTATTGGCAAAAGATAAAGACGAGGCTGATAATAAATTTACAGACTTCGGTGGTATAGACCACAGTAAGATTACAAAAGACATTGCAGACGCTAAAGATGGAGTTGAAACTTACTATGTGGATGCTAACTATACTGATTCAGATACAACAAAGTATATTGGTAAAGTTAAATACGATACTGATACTTATAATCAGACTTTAGAAGAGGCGATGGAAGCAGAAGATGTCCATATTGATACTTGGGCAGATGAAGACGAACCACACCAATTAACTAAAATCAAATTAGTTGAACCTAAAATGACAGTTGAGGAAGCAGTTGAAGTAGGCCAACAGTTGAAAAAAGAACAAGAAGAGTCAGATATTGATGTTGCAATCAATTTAGAAAATGAAAGTAAGTTGGGGAAATAGTGAAATTAGGGGGATACAATCATACACAGACACCTTCAAAACCGTCCCAGGAGGCGGCTATGAGAGTTTTTTTCCACAGAAAAGAGGGGAAATAATGAATAACGGTTATTTTGCAGTTGTATTGAATAAAGAGAGCCGTGATGCTGTAAGGAAGTATTCCACTATGGATGTTATAGTTGGTGACCATATTACACTTGCATATAAACCAGATAATAAGACTTTTAACAAATATAACAAATTAATTAATGAAAATGTTGACGCTTATATTAATCAGATAAGGTCAAATGATAGTATAGAGGCATTGTGGGTTGAAGATATGTTTTTAACTAGATTAAATAAAAGATTACAAAGAGATAACCCTGGTACAGCACACGTTACCATATCACATAAAAAAGATTTTAAATCAGGAGACGCAAATAGTTTGTTTACAAAATCAAGTGCTTTGATTGATGAAGATGGAAAAGTTGTTGCAACTAATCCTCAATGGTTAGGAGTTGACCACGAGTTAGGATATTTAAAAGGTAAAGTAGAGTGGAGGAGTTTTGATGAAAAAAAATAAAATACCAGAATTATACATTAATGGTATGGAGACATTACCAGATGTTATTAATATGATTAAAGACATAATAGATGAAGGTAGAGGCGACTCTGCTAAAGATTACTTAACTCAATTATCAGAATATTTAGCAAAAAGAGATATGAATATTTTAGAACTACAGAAAACAGGTGAAGAAATATTAAACGCACTTGAAAGAAAAGCTTTTCCAAATAGAGAGATTGATAGATTTGGTCCAGAAGAAGATTTATACGAAACACAAGAAGTTTTAGATCCACAACAATCAGTAGTTGATAATTTCCACGAATGGACTCAAAAGCAAATGAGCAACTATGATCCTGTTATGGTACTAATGACGATTTTAGGGCAAACGTTAAAGATTATGAAAACAACGTTTCCTAAAAACCAATACGGTGAGATTATGGACAAGATGTATGATTCAAAGGACACAATTGAACCGTTTACTAAACCAAAACTACATTAAGGAAGGAGATAGATGAAAACTTTAATGTCAATACTAGTATTAACTTTTTTAACAGTTAGTGCTAATGCAAATCCAGTGATGAACTGGTTTGAAACTGAAAAACAAAAAACAATTGAGTTTCAAAAGAAAGGTTGGGCAGATGGTAAGGCTCAATTAGCAAATACAAAACAATCAATAATAGACCTATTTAACAAGGTAAAAAAGAATGTTACACAAAATTAGTGAATTTTGTAAAAAGATTGACGCAGTCCAGGCTCAATCCAATAGATTATACGATTTAAAGTATAATCAACCTAAAACGGTTGAGCGGGATGCAGAAATTAACCATTTGATTGATGATATACAGGCAACCTGTAAACTTATCGGGTCAGATGAGAAACCTTACGATAAACCTTGAGAAATCAAGGTTTTGTAGGGGCTTGACAATACGACTATTTTATGATAGAATATAATTTAATAATGAAAGAAGGACTATACTATGTTTACTAAAGAACAGATTTTTGAAGAATTTTCAATTGCAAAAGAAAAAGATATTTCAAAATCAACAACCAAACCACCATATGAGAACTGTTTTACTAACAGATTAAAATTATTGAAATCTCATAGTGACGCAAAAAAATCAAATCCAAAGGCATACAGACATTTAGATATTAATTTTGATAATCTAATAAAAGCATATTCGGCACCTGTACCTGTAGACCATTTCTACAAAGTAGTATTCGGCAAAACACTTGCTCAATACAATGAGTCTAAAAGAATTGAAGATATGACAGAATTACAAAAAGAAAAAGACGAAAAACGTAGAGAACGTGAAAAGTCAGATGAAAAGAAAGAAAAGAATGCTGAAGAAGTTATTATTAATTAGTAGTTTGTTGTTGCTCTCTAACTGTTCCAGTATGAATCAGTCCACTATTGGTTCTACAACCACAGCGGCTGTTGCTGGAACAGCTTGTTATCAGTTTTTGAGTGATAATCCTGCTGTCGTGGCGACTTGTGCCGTTGTAGGTTCATTTAAGGGCGCTGATTTTATGAATGCTGAAACAGACGATCAACTTATGACTAGGGCTTTTGTAGATCATTTAGAAAACGCACCTAATAGTCCAGGGTTTACAACTTGGATGAATCCTAAAACAAATAGTAATGGGATTATTAAAACTACAGGTTTCTATTTAAAGGGACCTATTAAATGTTCAATGGTTGAAGTTACACATAATCAGAATTTAGATAATACTAGATTCTTTGATTCAATATTATATGGAAACCCATATAGAAAATTAGAATTACACGAAGTTTGTAAAATGCCTGATGGTAGATGGATGGTACTCAATGATTAAAGTATTATTATTAGGGTTAGTATTAATTGCAGGTACTCAACAACCTAAAACAGAATTAAAAGCAATGGATGAATTTTTTGATAAACTATTGCAAAATGCAACACCTACAAAAGAGAATTGTTTGAAATATGAAGATTGTCCAGAGTGGGATGGTAATCCAGATACTAAAGTTTGGTACGATTTAATGAAACTAAAGAATGGGTCTGGGACTATTGCGAAATCAGATTTTAATTGGAATGTTCATTTGTACCTATGCCACCAGAACGAGTTATTAGACAGTATAAATGGTAAAGGATCATTTGAAAAAAGGGCAATACAATCAGCAAAAGATGGTTGGATACCTTGTCCTATAGGAGTTAATCCACATTGGGATTATGATTGGGAAAATCATATACTAATGGCAAGAGCGGAGAAGGCGTAATGAGAAATAATTTTAATAAAATTATAGTGTTTACATTTGTTATCATAGCATTAATGTTAATTGCTAATATAACACTTGCTGAAGATTCATTTGAAAATACAATTAAGAAGATTAATATATTAGAGAATGGGGAAAATAAAGTTGAATATGAGAAGATACAACCATTAAAAGACCAGTATTGTTTCATAAAAGTAAAAATTAAAGAAGTTGATGGTGAAATCATCAAAGAGGAAGTTGTTGAATGTGCAGATGGTAGAAAGGCATACGAAGGCCCAAGTTATTGGGAGTTATTCGCTATGTTTTATTACGGTGATATGAATACACCTGCCTACTGTAGGTACTATGAACGACCAGCACACGCATACCATAAACCTGGTAAAGTGTGTTTAGATAAAAATGGAAACTGGGAGGTAAGAAAGTAATGATACGAGGTATCTTAACCCTAACAATTCTGTGGGTAATCATAGCATTTAGTTGGGATCCATTTGTATCAACAGTTGAGAAAACACAGGCTGTTGACAAAACTAAAGAGATAGTATATAATGTGTTTAATAAAGCGAAGGAGAAAGTGAAAAATGAGTAAAGTACTCAAATTTATAATGATTGGTTTAATGGGTGTTGCGTTAGCAAATTGTTCAACAAATACTTATAAAATCAAAAAAGAAAACAAGAGCCAGGTACTAAAAGTTCCTTCTTGGTATATGAATGATTATTCCGAGAAAAAAGAATGTGGTACTAAAATGTTCGGCAAAAACAAAGATAAAAAATGTATCTTTGGTGTGGGAACATCTACATCACCTGACCTAGAACTTGCAATAGACAAGGCAACAATGATTGCTAAGGCTGAAGTTGCAGATAAAGTTAAAGGTGAGATGAATAAGAAGGCAAAGATATTTACTACTGAATTAGGTAAATCTCAAACTAAAACTGTTGTAACCGATGTTGAAACAACTATAGTCAATATCATTAAGAATACACCAGTACGTGGGTATGAGGTATTCAAACAGGAAGTAACTCTTACGAAGAACGGATACTACCGTGCTTGGATAGGATTAAGATTGCCTATGGGACCTTATAATAAGATGTACAACTATTCAATAGGTGAAGTAGTTGACGCTTACAAGTTAAAAGAACTTGCCGAGAAGTCTTATGATGAAGTGGAACTAATTGCGAATGAGCAATAAAATAATAATATACTCAAAGCCTAACTGTACATATTGTACGAAATCAAAACACTTGATTAAGAGTTTAGGCTTTGAATATGAAGAAAAGATGTTCGGGAAAGATTTTAAGACACCTGAACAGTTATTTGAGGCGATAGGTAAACAAGTACGAACTATGCCTCAAATAGTTATAGAAGATAAACACATCGGCGGCTATAACGAATTAATAGAGTATTTTGCCGACAAGAAACTAGTGAATTTTAAAGGTGAGAAAATATAATGAGTGATGATGGACAATTAGAATTTGACTTTGGGTTACCTAAAGATAAAGTGCCTGATAATATTATATTATTTCCTAAAATACCTATGAAAAGAAATAATCAAAGGGCACAACTAGACGCTAGAAGACAAGAGATGATGAGGCAACAACATAACCAAGCTTATGTTCAGGCCATTGTAGAAGAATTAACTGAATCAATGTTATTAAGATTAAGAGAAGAAAACATTAACATAACAACTAAAGAATTTTTAAGTGACTATAAGTTATCACTAGAGGCACTTAAATCCATGGTGCTTAGAGTAGTACATATGAAACACCCACTACAACAACGTGTAGATAGGGCTGTACAAACAAAAGGAGAAGGTAAAGACATTTATGCCATTACCATTGACTATAACAAATTTTAAATTAGGAAACAATATGCGTAAAGTTATTTTATTTGCAAGTAAGATAATCTGTCTGGCTGAACATAGTTTAAGAGGACTAAAGGCATTGGCAAGGAGGGTTATGGCTGAATGGCTGAAGACACCTTGTGAAGTTTTGAGTAGGGACTATCTTTCTCATAGATGGACTCTTCCTGGAAGATTGTGGGTGAGTTCCAACAAATCCCACGACGGACACATATTGTTTCCTAATTTAAAGAATTCCATAAAGCACTTTGGGATAGTTGCTAATACTGGCAAAGTTAGTAACTTTAATCAATGCCAATTATATAAAGAAAAGGAGATTTAAACAATGTTTAAATTTTTACAAAACGACTCATTAGTAGTTGTATCAAAATCTAAAAGAAAATCTACTAGAGGTAGAAAAACTTTATCAAAAAGAGTTAAAGTTTTAAATCTTTTATCAAAAGGAGAATCAGTTACTTGGAAAACTTTGAGAAACAGATTCGATTTAGTGTCTCCAAGAGCACTAGTTGACACATTAAGATCAGAAGGCAATATGATCTATGTAAACAAAACAGCAAAAGGTACATCTTACAGAATGGGTGTTCCAACAAAAGCGATTATCGCTGCTGGAATCAAAAAATTATATGGTACTCCGTACGCATATAAAAGTGCCTAATACTCATAGAGTATAAATAGATGTATAGGGGTAGGGAGACTTACCCCTTTACACATAACAAAATGAGGAGGGCTTTATGCCAATGACAACCGCACAATTACATGGACAAATGGACAATACAGGTTCTGCTGCTCCATTACTACACGAAATATTAACAAAAGTAAATAACGCAAAAGACAAGTCTAAAAAGATTGCTGTTTTAAAAGAGAACGATTCTGTTCCTTTAAGACAAGTTTTAAAAGGCGCTTTTGACCCGAATATTAAGTGGGATTTACCAGAAGGTACGCCACCATATAAAGAGAATGACGCACCAGCAGGTACTGAACACACAACCCTATACACAGAAGCTAGAAGACTATGGCACTTTGTAGAAGGTGCAGATCAAAAACTTTCTAAAACTAAAAAAGAAACAATGTTTATTCAAATGTTAGAAGGATTACACGCTGATGACGCAAAACTTATGATTGCAGTTAAAGAAAAAGAACTGAATACCGTATATAAAGGTCTAACAGACGCTGTGGTTAAAGAAGCATTTGGATGGAATTCAGACTATAAGACATCCTAGTAGAAGCGATTCTACCCATACAACTATAGGGTGCAGAACAAAAGTAGAACATCTACTTGACAACTTGTCGCACCCTATATATCCCATTGAAAAATAACGATAATTTACTCCATTTTTTGCTTGATTTGTACTACAAATTAGTGTATATTAGTAGTATGAAAACAATAAAAGAGAGAGGATAAATAAATATTATGAGTAAAGTGAAACAATGGGCTGAAGATGAGGCCGAAAAAGCAGTTGATAAGGTCCTTGATAAGTTAACAAAGGGCGAAATCAATAGAGATGACGCTAGAACTGAAATTATGGGTTTGAACGTTAATTTAGGTTTAATAGGTATTGACGAGTTTAATATAGATGAAGTAATTTATGAGGCTCACGCCAATGCGTAAATCATTTCTAATATTATTTTTGTTATTTGTTTATACTTGGTCTTGGAGTATTTTTAATGCTGTCAAGGCAGATGATTATAACAACGCAGTAATTGGCCACGTTATATCAGAAAAAATCAAAGGAACAAATATAGATACGTCAGCACTAATGGAACAAGAGATTGAAAAACTTGTCCATAAATTTGCTATTGATTCAGTATATATTTTGCAGGCATACCTTCCACAGATTTTGGATGCAGTTGCGAGTGATTTAAGATTAAAACTTGACGAACAATATAAAAAGGAAATTTTAAATGGCGAAAATAACTAGAAAACAAAAAGCAATTAAGTTAAAGAAGAAACTTGAAAGAGAATTTTCTGTAACTAGAAAATACAAAACTACATACAAAGATATCAAAAAATACTTTAACGAATTAAATTTTGCCATCTTTGATAACAAATTATCTCCGTTCGGACAGATACAAATAAAAAATTTAGCAAGAGAAAAATGTATAGGTCAAGTTGTGACCTTTGAATGGAAAAGAAAAGGTACTAGAGTCTATAGATTAGAGATGTTGCCTTTCTATCCAGATAAAAAAGATTTTATGGACACTTTAGTCCACGAGATGGTACACCTGTATCAAATGCAGAATATGGGAGATTCAGGAAATCACAATACAATGTTCTGGTCGTTTGAACCAAAATGTAAATTTATAGGTTTACGACTATAACAGAAAGAATTTTTATATTATGAAAACTGATACAGAAAAAAATCACATAGACGAATGGTTAAAAATACAAATCAGAAAAGGTATTGAAATCATTGATAACGTTTTAAAGAATGATATTAAAGAGTGGGAGTTATATTATACAGGCCACCTTCAAAAAGATATTCTAACAAATTTTCCAGGCAGAACTAGTAAAAAGATATTCAAAGGGTATAGAACCCATTTGGACAATAATAACCTTGTGTTTATTCAAAAGAGGTTTGAAGACAATGGTTATGAATATTATGTAAAGAGAGGTATATAATGAAAAGACTTGATAAAAAATCTAAAGACTTATTAAAATTGTTAGTTAAAGGTAAAGGGTTTTATAAAACACCTACTGTACCTAAAGACTATACAGACGGAAACGTTAACTTGCTTGTACCATTGTACCTTGCAGGTCTTCTTACGTTTCAAAGACAATATGACATCCCACTTATAGGTCCTTCTAATGAACACCAAGTAAGGTTTAAATGGTATGATGTTATGATAGATAAAAAGAAAACTATAAAGGACTTAAAAAAGGTAATCAAAGATGGCAAAATTTAATTGGCAAAAAGCACTAGATAGATGTTGGTTTTTAACTAAAGTGTTCGCTATATTATCAATTATGTGTACTGTAGCATTTACGTGGGGTACTTTCTACCCTAACAAAACTGCTGTAAAGAATGTAAATTTAAAACTAGATAAGTTTTATATGAAAAAAATAGAAGAAATGGATTTACGTGAACCTGAATTTACATACAATAACGATATTCAATTTGTACGTGCTATGCACAAATGTATTAATTATATTAATTTTTCATTACCTAAAAATGAAAGGGTTCCATACGAGATGATTATCGGTCAGGCCGCACTAGAGTCTGGTTGGGGAACTAGTAGATTTGGAACTGAAGGTAATAATTTATTTGGTATAAGAACTTGGAAAAAAGAAGAACCACACCTATTACCATTGGGTATTGAGAAATGGCCTGGTTGGGGAGTTAAAGTTTTTGCCAGTAAATGTGATAGTGTAAAATATTATATTCATCTATTAAACAATCATAGGGCTTACAAAGAGTTTAGAGAAGTAAGAGCAGATATGATTAAGAAAAACAAACAATTAGATAGTATGATATTAATAAAAACACTTGATAAGTTTTCTACAACTGCTGACTATGATAAAAGAGTTGCTAGAATGATTATGAGAATAAGAGAACTGGAGAATAATTAATGGATTTTGAACACGGCATATTATTATTTTTTATAGGGTGTACATTAACAGTAATTGGATTTTACATTGCTCTATCTATCGGTAGTAGAACTGTAAAACCAAAAGAGAAGTTAACAAGTGTACAACAATCATTGAAAGATTTAATGACAACATGGCGACACTAACTAACAGCGAAAGGACTATAATAACTTTAGGTGAGAATGCTGAAGGCAATAAACTGACTCGTAAAGTTGATTTATGGGAGTATGATTCACTTGCTGAATGTATTAAAATGGACCAAGTACCTGCTACTGAAATTGCTGAAATATTTACAGATAGAAAATTTTACAAGTATTATAAGAAGAATTGGCTTGACAAGAGCGGAAAGAAGTGATATCATAATAGTATGAAAGTAATAGAGATATTAATATATGGTTTAGGTATGTTAGAGTTTCCCTATAATGAAAGTCTAAAAGATTGTCAAACCAATGCAAGTGCTATATACGAACAAAATGGTGTAGAGCATATTTCTGACATTGATCCTGAAAAAGGACTTTGGGCAGAAGGTAATTACTGGTTAGGTGAAGATGGTAAAAGATATAGACTTGCAGGTCATAGATGTATTGATAAGGAAACTGGTAAAGAAGTGATATCATAATAGTATGAATATATTTTGTTTAGATAAAGACCCTAAAAAAGCAGCTCAAATGATGTGTGATAAACATATTGTTAAAATGATATTAGAATCTGCTCAACTTATGAGTACTGCTCATAGAGAATTAGATGGTAAGAATGCTAGTGATGAATTATATAAATCAACTCATAAGAATCACCCTAGTGCTAAATGGGTGAGAGAATCAGCATATAATTATAGATGGTTATATCTACATTGGATTGCTATGAATGACGAATACAAATTAAGATATAATAAAAAAGTAAATCATAAATCGTTTGATAAACTTAATCACATTTTGAGAAACCCACCTAAAAATGCACCACTAAATAAAATAGGTACATTACCAACACCTGCTATGCCAGATGATTGTAAGATACCAGGTGATGTAGTTGCCTCATATAGAAAATACTACATACAAGAAAAAAGAACTATTGCTACGTGGAAAATACCTAGTAGAAAACCACAATGGTTTGGAGAAGCAAATGTATAGTACAGAAAAATTATTTTGGAAAAGAGTAGAGAACTTGGAGAAGGCAATTAAAGAAGCAAAGAATATAGATTTTAAAGCGGTATGGACTGATAAGTTAAGAGAACTTATGAAGAAACTACCTAAACGTTTAATTAACTAGGAGTATATTATGATTGAAATATTAAACTTTATAGATGAACTTAAAGATATTAAAAAGTCTTTAGGTGTAAATACTGATAACAAAACAATGAACTTGATTGATAAGACTATCAGTAAGTACGAGAATCAAGTAGAAGAATTTGAGAACGAAATGGCTTCGTCCTTCGTTAGTGTTCCAGGATAATTATGCCAGGTAAATGGGACGGAAGAAGCAGAATACCTACGCAATTATATAAAGATAACTACAACAGAATCTTTAATGTCAAAGCTCCACAAAAGGCTACTGAAGCTAAAAAAGACATTGGACAAGAAAGCGTTAAGAGAACCAAGAAACAAAAAACAAATAATAGATAGGAATAATTGGGAAAGAGTTAGAACAATTTTATACAAACGTTATGAAAGATAAGATAATAGAAGAATTAAAAAAAGTTTATGATCCAGAAATGCCATCAGTTGATGTGTTCAATTTAGGATTAATTTATGATATAGATATTAAGGAAGATAAGGTTGCTATTACACATACCTTAACTTCTATGTTGTGCCCTATGGCAGATAAAATAAGTAAAGACATTAAAGAAGCGGCTGAACGAGCAGCTGGTGAGGGTAATGTAAAAGTAATACTCACACATACACCACCATTTAGCAGAGATATGTTAAGTGAAGAAGCAAGGTTAATATTAAATTTATGATTAAAAGAGATATAGTTGAAAGTATAATAGACGTAGGTAGTGGACTAATTTTAGCCATTATTATAAACTTACTAGTGTTTCCCCTATTTGGTTTATACCCTACAATATTTGATAGTATGGGAATAGCAATAATATTTACAGTTGTAGGTATGGTCAGATCAGCGACATGGAGGTGGTACTTTAGAAGAGCTAGATGATAAAGGAAAGAATAAAACAAAAAGGTGAAGATTTAAAAATGTTAGAAGGGCAAGATAGACTAATATATTTAATTGATATCGCTAAAGATGTAAAACCTTTACCTAGTGAAGTTAAGATTGAGGAGAACAGAATACGTGGTTGTGCTAGTAATCTATGGTTAATAGGTGGGTGCAACGAAGATAATACAATGATATATAAAATAGACGCTGAAGCTTTTATAACAAAAGGCACAGCTAAATTAGTAACCGACCTTGTACAAGGTTGTCCTAGAGAAGAAGTCGCTAGTTTAACAATAGATGATTTTCTACCTTTAGGGATAAGAGAATTATTAACAATGCAAAGGCAGAATGGTCTAGGCAGTTTAATTGAAAGGATAGTAGCAATAGCAAATACTAAATAAAGATATGAGTAAAGTAACTGATTTTATAACACATAATGTTAACTTTTTAAATAATATACAAAGTTACCATTGGCAAACTGAAAATTTTGCCGAACACGAGCAATTAAGTGAATATCATCAAAAGTTTGATAAACTAAATGATGAGTTTGTAGAAGCATACCAAGGTAAGATTGGCCAAAGAATTAAATTTAGTGCCGAATTAAGACCAGGCATAATGAACTATGCTGATAACCCACAAGTTGCAGGTGATGTACAAAAACACGCCCAATACATAATAGAATTTTCTAAAATTCCAGAGGTGCAAGGCCATATGGATTTAGAGAGTGTGCTAGAAGATATGCTTTTAGCAACTAATCAATTACTGTTTCATTTAACCTTAAAATAATGCCAACATACACATTTAAAAATAAGAAGACAGGTAAAGTATTTACCGATATGATGAGTATCGCTGAAATGGAAGAATACTTGTCTAAAAATAAACATATTCAACAACAAGTATCAAGCATTAATATTGTTGCAGGAGTAAGTGGACAAAGTTATAGAAGTGATAGTGGTTGGAAAGAAACATTATCAAAAGTAGCAGAAGCACACCCAATGAGTGCTTTAGCGAAAGAAATGGGTACTAGGTCAACAAAACAAATCAAAACAGAGCAAGTGATGAAAAAGCACAAGGCTAGGCAAAATGCAAAAACTAAATAATAGAGATATAATACAAAGCGAGCAACTGAAACACAACGGTCGTATACCCGAGTCAAATAGGTCAATCCGCTTATTGTATAATCTCATAGGGCAGGTATTTTCCTGCTTAAAACACAAGAAAGTCCTGCCCATAGCTACAACAGGTCTATTATTGTCAGGTTGCGGTAGTTTACCAGCATTTGTTGGTACAAGTGCCAGTACATATGAAACATATAAAACGATAACATTTACTAAAACAGGAGCCGATGTTGCTTTAGCCGCAAATGATATGCCTACGACCAACGATTATGCTTTATCCAAGATAACTGGATATGATTGTAAGGTGAGTAGAGTATTAGAAGAAGGCTTAGAAGCAGTTTGTCAAAGCATAGAAGTACACGCACCAGACGGCACTATTAATAAAAACAAGGAGAAGAAATAATGGCAAAAGATATCCCAGATTTTATGAGGGAGTTTGATACAGATGTTGACTTTGGTTTCACTCCTGTATCACAGAAACCAGCTGAGGAAACAACTCAACCATCTATTGATCCAAGTGTTATAGAGAACTCAAATATAGAAATCGCTAAAGTTAAAGGTGATGTATCTGATATTAAATCAATGATGAATGAGATAATGCAGATAGTAGCAGAGAAAGACTCTGTTAATAAAGATATACAGGACGCTGATATACAGGCGAGATTTAAAGAGATTGAAAAGATTGTATTACCATTTTTATATAATCTTTCAAAATCCAGTGAACCTTATATACATTGGCCAAATAGAGGTCCAATTATTAAGGCACAGATGGATAAAATACTAAAACTAACCAGGGGGTAATATGTTAGAGCAGAAGGCTCACCATAAGGAATTAAAAAGGGCTGTTAATGAAGTGGAAGATAAAAGACGAAACGACAGAACTTTCAAGTCGTGGTTTGATTTGAGAACCCTAAAAAAGATTAAACTACAAGCAAAGGATAAATTAAATGAAATTAAGCAAAAACTTCAGCCTTAAAGAGTTAACTACTAGTCAAACAGCTGAACGTAAGGGTATTAATAATAATCCTAACGAAGACCAGATTAATGGTCTACAAAGGCTGTGTGAAAATATACTACAACCAGTCCGTGATGAATATGCTACACCAGTTACGGTATCAAGTGGATTTAGAAGTCCAGAATTATGTGTGGCAATAGGATCATCAACAAACTCACAGCACGCCAAAGGGCAAGCCGCTGACTTTGAAATCTTTGGAGTGTCTAATCAGGAATTAGCACACTACATTGATAAAAATTTAGATTATGACCAACTTATTTTAGAGTACTGGAAACCAGAAGAACCTAATAGTGGTTGGATACATTGTTCTTATAAAAACAAAGATGATAATAGAAAACAGTTTTTAAGAGCATATAGAAATGAAAGTGGTAAGACTTGTTATGAGGAATACTCATATAGAGTACACGCAAAACCTAAACCAGCGAGTGAGTGAACCGCAGACGAGATTAATAATCTATACACCGAGAAAGGTGTATAATGACAGCTTGACACGCTTGAAATAGTGTGATATAATTGTTATATAAAATTAAGGAAGGTATATTATGGCATTTAATCATATAAAACTGAATGAAGAAGTATTGCCTAAATCTTTAGGTGTGAAAGGCAAGAATCATAATGGTGTAAGATATTATACTATTGATGGTGTTAATATGCCTTCCGTTACCTCAATATTAGGACAAATACCCGAAAAGAAAAAAATATTAGACGCATGGAGAACTGCTGTTGGTGAGAAGATGGCCAAGTATATTTCTGTGTCGGCTACAACTAGAGGTAAGTCAACTCATACTCTAATTGAAAATCACTTAAAGAACGAAGACCAAAAGTCTATTGGCATAACAGCTGTTACGCCTTTAGGTCTTTTTAGAATTATGAAACCTTATCTTGCTAGACTGGATAACATCCATTGTTTAGAAGAATATCTATATTCAAAAGAGATAGGTGTAGCAGGTCAAGTAGATTGTGTTGCTGAATACAAAGGCAAGTTATCTATTGTTGATTTTAAGACCTCTACAAAGAGAAGGGACGCAGATTATAATTATGGTAACTTTTTACAGACATCAGCATACGCTAAAATGTTTGAAGAACTATTTCCTGATAAGAAGATAGAACAAACTGTAATTTTAGCAGCCTGTGAAGATGGATTTGTCCAAGAATGGATACATGGAGTAGATAAGATTAAAGAACACCAAGAGTTGTTCTATAAGCATACCAGAGATTTCATGGAAAAGAACCAGTTTTAGCCCCACCATTATAAATACTTTAAACAAAACGATAAATCAATTTATCAGCAAAAAGGACTTATAGATGAGAAAATTATTAGCTTCTATGATTATGTCAGCAATGTTAATATTCATTGTTATGAACGTTGCAAATGCTGAAGAGGCGCCTAAACAACCAGAAGTACCACAGTTTGAAGGACTGTATTGGATGCAAATGCCAGTTATATGTGGTACATATGTTAAAGTAAACCAGTATGTAGAGTCAAAGAATTTCATATTAGTTTATGCAGCTGTTGGTAGAGTAGGTGGTAAAGAAGACGGCGAACCTGCATTTTTGATCCAAGAGTACATAACTGAAGATATGAGCAGAGTAATTGCTGTAGTTACCTCACCGAATATGAGTGAGTCTTGCATAATGTATTCAGGTTTTGATGTACAGTTTAAAAAAGGATCAAAGGGAACAGCTTTATAAGAATTTGACGTTGAAGGATAGTCAATAACTAGTGAGGACGTGGGTGCGATTCCCACCACCTCCACCAATTCAAAACACATATAATAGTGTGCTTTAAGGGGGTGAGTTAGATTCGACTGCTACTAAACCTATCTGGAGTTAAATCGCTAACACCGTACTGTTAATTTATAAACGACAATCACATAGATTATCGTATGGCTGCTTAGGCAGTCGGGGTTTGCCTGTACCTTGCAACAGAAACAGGCTTGACATTTACTACGAATATGATATAATTATATTATATAAAGTGAGGAAATATTATGACAGACTCGGAAGAGAAACAAAGAGCACTAGACGCCACAATGGAGAGTGAAGGTAGTAAAGACTATTCACCAATGGTGCAAATATCAATCAAAGAATACGACAAGTTAAAAGAACATCAAAAGTTTATTACAGACCCTAGTCTAATATCTATTGTAGATAAGATTGAGGAGTTAGTACGAGCATTAAGAAAACACATTGTTAGAACAGAATTATAATGCTAATGAATAGTAAGAAGTTTGCTCTAATTATAGAAGGTATTGTAAAAGACAAAAGAATGTCCTATATGGATGCTGTGTTAGAATATTGTAAAGAAAACGATATTGATACAGCGTCTGTTGGTCCATTAATTAATAAAGCATTGAAAGAGAAGATAAAAGAAGAGGCAGAAAAACTAAACTTGGTTGAGAAATCAAGTACAGCAATCTTACCTATATGAACAGTTATGAATCATACACATTATACTTGGCAATCAAATTACATTTTACATCTGATACTTACGATTTTTACAAGCACAATGCCAAAGTCAATTCATCATTTAATACCTTTCTTAAAAGAAATGATAGATTTTTCTTTCATAAACTTACGACTAAATACAATAAGGAAGAAATGTTAGATTATTTTGTTAGCAATTTCTTTCACAATTCAAAAACGTGGATAGGGAACCTAGTTAGAGCAGATGGAGAAACGATTTACAATAAGTGGACGAAGTATAATCAATCATTTACATACAATTTTAGAGGCGATTGTGTACTTCTTAGCAATACTATTAATGATGGTGGGATTCGGTTTGATGATTTGTTTCACGTTGTTAATGGTCAGCATCCAAAACTGCTACGACTATTTCTATCAGAAAAAATATCAGTCCAAACGTTAATCATACTAGACAAAGTTTTATCTTTCATTAAGAAATGGGATAAAGATATAGATGAGAATGTTATTTGGCCTGAAAAATCATTTAAAATTAAGAAACTAAAACCATTTGTTAATTTCAATTTAACAAAATGCAAATTTATTATGAAAGAGATATTTGTATGAGTAAATTAACAGAAAAGGAAGTTAGAAAAGAATACAAAGAACACAGAAAAGACAAAGCCTTTGCAGAATGTTGGCCTGATACAAATCGTGCCTTCTATGAATGGTGCTCAGGTTATTTAGATTATAAACACATAAAAGACAAAAGAGATGACGATTAAACCTATTGAAGAAAAACTAGATGAGAAGATTGCTAAACTAAACAGCAGTAGAGTAGTAAAAAAGATTACACCAAGAGGTGACCTATCTTGGTATATAAAATGGATATCAGTTTTTCTTATATTATTTGCAACTATGGCCAGAAGTGTAGGCACAATGCCACAGTATGATATGTGGTTAGGGTTGTTTGGTACAGCAGGTTGGGCCTGGGTAGGATACTTATGGCACGATAGAGCATTATTATTTTTGAATGCTATATTAGTTACCTTATTGTGTATAGGATTAATGAATTATTATTATGGCTAAAGATTTTTTAGAAGAAGTAAAAAAGGAACAAGAGATACTTGATATTGGGATGAAAGAATCTTTAAGAGCAAAGGCAGAAAGAATGGAAAGATTTCCTACTGCTGAAGAAAGATGGCCAAGAGCAGGTATAGTTATGACAAAGAGAGTATTTTTAATTGGTAATGGAGAGAGTCGTAAAGATTTTGACCTTACAGCATTGAAACCATATGGCAAGATATATGCTTGTAATGCTTTCTATAGAGATAACCCTGGTGTTGCTGACGCATTGATAGCCGTAGATGCTACAATGACACACGAAATATATCACAAGGGTGTTGCTCAAACTACAGATTGCTATTTTAGAGAATGGACTAAAGTGCCTAACTTTATGTACGATACAATGTTACAAGGTATGCTACATACACAAGACAAAGATAAGGCAGATAGTTTAATTACAAATGGTGCTTCAGGTAATTATTTTGTTATGAATGCTCATACAATCAAAGGCGAGGCCACAATAAGAAAAGAGAATGATGAACGATACAAAAAGCAAGTAGATAACGCTCACGTATATGTATCGTGGACAACTGAAACAGATAGAGTGAAAGAATTTGAAGACCCAGGTTATTGTGCAGGTGCAACTAGTGGTTACATTGCTTGTAAAGTAGAGAAACCTGACGAAGTATACCTAATAGGGCAAGACCTAATATCTGATACAAAACTATTCAACAATATGTACAAAGGGTCTAAAAACTACTCATCAGCACACTATGAGCCTAGTCCTACAGGTATATGGGAAAGAGAGTGGTTACAACTTATGCAGAATAACCCTAAAATCAAGTTTATTAAGGTAAATAAGGCATTAGATGACTTGCCTACTAATCAAAAAATACAGATATGGGACAACGAGAATTTAGAGTATATCACACAAGCACAGCTGCTTGACAAAATGAGTAAATGGTGATATTATAATAATAATGGTTTAATAGTATGAAAAGAAGTATAAATAATACTATACTTACACTAATACAATTAATACGTACAACAATATATACAAGGAGAAAATACAATGTCAAGTGCATTAGAAGCCCTAAAGAAGTCAAAGTCCAATTTTGACTCTCTAACAAAACAGTTAGAAAAAACAATAGACCAACCAGAGAAGAAGAACAAATACCAAGACGATAGGTTATGGAAACCTGAACTAGATAAGTCAGGTAATGGTTACGCTGTAATCAGATTTTTACCTGCAATAGAAGGTGAAGATATGCCATGGCAAAGAGTCTGGCACCATGCGTTTCAAGGACCAGGTGGCCAATGGTACATTGAGAACTCATTAACAACATTAAACAAAAAGGATCCTGTTAGTGAAGAAAACACAAGGTTGTGGAATACAGGCATAGAAGCCGATAAAGAAATTGCTAGAAAGAGAAAAAGAAAGTTACAATACTATTCTAATATCTTTGTAGTGAGTGATCCTAAACATCCTGAAAATGATGGTAAGATATTCTTATACAAATTTGGTAAAAAGATTTTTGATAAGATTACTGAAGCAATGAACCCAGCGTTTGAAGATGAAAAAGCAGTTAACCCATTTGATTTTTGGGAAGGTGCAAACTTTAAACTAAAAATCAGAAAAGTTGACGGCTATTGGAATTATGATAAATCCGAATTTGAGCCAGTTAGTAGATTAAAACCTACTGATGATGAGATTGATAAAGTATGGAAATCTCAACACGCTCTAAAGCCCTTCGTTGATCCTAGTAATTTTAAATCTTATGAGGAACTCAAAGAGAAACTGAATAAGACACTTACTGGACAAAGAAGTACCGAGTCTGTGGAAGACATTGACCTCCCACCTGTCAGTAATGACATACCAAAGTCATCTAACGGATCGGTAGAGAAAGTGGAAACGTCCAACGATGGAGATGATCTGTCGTATTTTAGTAAACTAGCTGAGGACGATTCCTAATCTATCTCTCTCACTTTCTCAATTGGGTGGCCTTCGGGCCACCCATAATACTTCTCTAATATGTTACCTATAAAAATAGATAAACCCAAAGACTATTTCAAAAGCAATATCCATAAAATCATTAATGATTATCATAATAAGATTATGACTAACATTGACGATACACAAAACAGAATGGATACTTTTACAAACGAACACCATTTAGTTTATGAACTCTTTTACGATAAAAAAGAGATAGAACTAATGGAGAAATATCACAATAGAGCAAGAATATTAAGCACAAACGCAGGAAGAATATTTGATACAGTAGTTAAATTTATTATACAAGACGTTGAAGGTGGTCAAAGCGAATACATTGACAACCCTGGTCAACACCCTAATAGATTTGAGATTGATGTTATAAACCACGATAAGAAATTAGCATATGAAATCAAATGGCGGGACGCAGGCACAGATGGCGACCATAAGAATAAGGAGTATAGAAAGGTAGACTTGCTAATTGAAAGAGGATACACGCCTATCAGATTAACATTTTTTATGCCCGAACTAGAGCGCTCATTGAATGCTCAAAAACAAATTATAGACTATTACAATAAACGTGGTAAATCATACACACAAGATAGTGCCTTTGAATACATCAACCGAATGGCCGATATAGATTTACTACAAATATTAAAAGATTTTAAAACGTTTTAAGATGATCTTCGGTTAGAATAATAAAATTCATATCTCTTTTTTCACACCAAGCGTGGGCTGTTGACCACTTCCTCATATTTCTCTCATAAGTTAATACAGCATTTTTATAAACCCTACTTTGACGTTGAGGTTTTTTAGGTTTGCGTGTCTGTTTTTTAGGCTTGATTTCAACAACAAACTTCTTAAGCGATTTGTCTGCTAATCTAACTTTCATATAGAAGTCAGGATAATATCTATGTGGTCTATTGTCAATTGAACGATACCATATAATGATTTCTTCACTACCCCATTCCACTACATTAGGGTTTTTATCACAATATATCATAAAACGTTTCTCCCAACTAGACCTATAAATAATGTTGTTAACATTACCTTTGTACTTCTTTATGTTCAATGGTTTGTATATACCTGTATAGGGACGTTTATCTATATTCTTCAATTTCTTCATAAATCTATTTATTATCAACATAAATAGTACTATGGCAAGTGTATTTGATACAATTAAACTAAATGCAGGGAATACTGATAGGTCTGCTACTTGGTATAGACAACAAGTAAACAAGATCGCAAGTGGTACTACTGCTAGACAATTGTTTAGAGCAGGCAAACTTAACGGAAGACCTAGTGTGGGAAGACTGAACTTATTTGGGTATAATCCTAAATTAAGAAAAATCTTACCTTACTATGACATATTTCCTTTAGTGTTGCCATTAGAGCCTATATCAGGTGGTTTTATGGGTATGAACTTTCACTATTTGCCACCGTTATTAAGATTTAAATTGTTAGAGAAAATGCAAGCAACAGCGTCTGATAAAAGATTTAATAAGAACACAAGATTTGAAGTTGCTTATGATGATGTAAAGGGAATAAGACTGGTTAAACCAACAATTAAAAAGTATTTGTACTCACACGTACAGACAGGATTTTTGAGAGTGAATGCTGACGAGGCTGCAATAGCAATAATGTTGCCTGTACAAAGATTTAAGAAGGCAAGTGTGGGACAAGTTTATTCAGATAGTAGGAGATTTATTTAATGTCAATTATAAGTGTAGGTAAAAGAATAGGAGATTTGGATATCAGACTTGGTATACCACCATCAAAAGAACATTTTGGTGTTAAAGAAATTAACCAAAGAATATCATACAACAACGTATCAACTAATCACAATTCAGTTTATAATATATTCAGATCAGGTATGACACAGGCAGGTGGGTTTGCAAGACCTACTCAATTCCTATGTACAATTGATGGACCACCAATTAGATTAACACGTGGTATTTCATTGTATCCAGACCACGAAGCTAAAAAACAAGATGTTCGTATGGACAAGAGTGCTCAATTGGCTAATGCAATTAAAAAGAATCTACATTTAAGAATGGACTTATTTTGCTCAAATGTAAGTTTACCATCCAGAACAATTACAGATGATGTAAACGAAACATACTATGGTCCTAAAAGAGCTCACGCAAAGAATGTTCAATATGAAGAAGTAACATTGGAGTTTTATACGAGTGCAAACTATGATGAAAGATTATATTTTGAGGCATGGCAAAATGCCATAGTTGATCCTATTAGTCATAACGTAGGATACTATGATGACTATGCAGCCCCTTGTACCATTACTATTACACCATTAACAAAAACATTTACAGCAGCTTTAGCTAATTTTGAACCAACTGGTAATCCTGCTGAAGATAAACAAGCAATTAGAAAAAGTTTAGGTGATGATTCAGGTTTCTCATCTTATCAGGTTCAAATGTATGAAGTATGGCCTAAAACTATTGCTGCTACACCATTGTCTTATGACGCTACCAATTCAATAGTTAAAACAAGTGTAACTTTTACATACAGAAACTTTGCTACTTCAGCATGGAACTATTTGGCAGATAGATCCGCACCAATGAATAGAGAAAAGAAAAGAAATAGACACGAATACAGAACCAATACTACAGCGATACAGGCTAGTCTTTTAGACAATCTACCATTTGGTTTAGGTAGTGAAGTAGGTAGAATAGGTAGACAAGTTTACGAGAAGATAAAAAGAAATTTGCCAATTGGCAGAGTCACAGGTGGAAGAGTATTTCCTAAAGGGTTACCAGACCCTAAAATAATACGAGATATAATATATTAATATTAAAGGAGTTAAATAATGATACCAATAATGAATACACCAGAATATGATTTGACGTTATCAAATAATGTAAAGGTGAGATTTAGACCATTTTTAGTAAAAGAAGAAAAGATTTTACTAATGGCGGTTGAGAATAACGTAGAAACAGAAATGATTAACGCATTGATACAAATTGTACAGGCTTGTATGGTCACCAAAGAGGTTGATGTTACAAAACTACCAGTTTGGGATTTTGAATGGTTATGGTTAAACATAAGATCAAAATCAATCGGTGAGGTTATAGATTTACAACTGAAATGTCCAGATGATGAAAGTCAAGTGGTTGATTACAGTTTTAACATTGACAAGGTTAAACCAGATTTTAATAAGAAAGTGGAAAATAATATAAAGTTTTCCGATACTTATGGTGTGATTATGAGAACACCAACTGTTTTAGAAGTGGCCAATAAAAAGACCATATTAGATTTAACAGTTAATATGGTTAAGGAATGTATTGCACAGATTTATAACGGCGAAGAAATATTTGAAGTTAAGGATATTGAGTCAAAAGAATTAGACCAGTTTGTTGATAATTTAACAATGCCTCAATATGAAAAGATAAGAGGATATTTTGAACAGTTGCCAGTTATATCTCATACGATTAAGTACAAGAATCCTAAATCAGGTGTTGAGCATGAAATGTTATTACAAGGTGCGGCTGATTTTTTTCAGTTACCCTCTTACACGAGAGCCTAGAGAGTTTTTATAGAACAAATTTTGCTTTAATGCAATACCATAAATACTCTTTAAAAGATTTAGAAGGAATGCTACCGTATGAGAGGGAGATATATGTGGACTTATTAATACAACATATTAGAGAAGAAAACGAAAAGATAAGAGAAAAACAAAGGGGATAATTAAAATGTTTGAAGAACAAAAAAAGGACGCAGTAGATACAATAAAATGGGTGTGGTGGTTTTTAAAAGAAGAACTTCCACAATTTTTATCTAACTGGAGAACAGTACCTAGAATTATGATGATATTATATGGTATTGTATTTTATAACACAATGCAATGGTTTATGGCACTACCTGAACCTAACAATGCACAGGCTGGTTTTGTATCAGTAGTTGTTGGTGCTGGTGCTGCTTGGTTTGGGTTATATGTAAACGGCAAATCATCAAAAGTACAATCATCAAAAAATAGAGATACAAGTATAGGTTAAACTAAATGGTCGCTATCAAATCACAACTATTTAAGCAAGGTAAGGCAGAGGATTTTAATAAGATTCTTAAAAGACAAAAGAAGGACGAGTCTGATCCGAAGTTTGCCATATCTGATTCATTACAAGAGTACCAGCAACAGTTAGAGGCTTCTGCTGGGTATCAGAATCAGATGAAGCTTAACAAGGCTAATATCAGACAGGATATAATTAATTTTGTAATTGATTATACTGTTGGTGACCTTGACCAATTAAAAGGTATGGACTTTGATGACGCCAAAACACAACAAAAAACTACAGAAAAGACAATTAAAGAGTATGAAGGTTTACATAAAAAAGGTATAATAAATGATGAAGAAATTGTTTACATAAAAGAAACTGTAGGTAAAACAAATGAACAATTAAGAAAGGTGTTAGGTCTCTCAACTAAATTGTCATTATCATTTAGAGATTTCAAAAAGGAATTAAAACCACTTAAATTAGCAAAACGATTTGGTATGACAAGAATACCAATACTCGGTAAGAAAATAGAAAGAGCAATTGAATCCGAAGAAAGAGCTGAATCAAAAGCTTTGGGGATGAAAAGACAGTTACGTAGAAAAGAACAAAAGGCTGATTTCAAATCTGGAGGTGCAGGAGGATTTGCTCAAGGTGATTTAGGTGCACCAAAACCAGCGCCAAATGAGTCAGGTGGTAGAAAAGATTTAGCTGCTAAGGGAGCAGCAGCAAGTATATTAGGTATGGGTGGTGCAATGGGTGGTGATGGTGAAGATAGAGTCGAAGAAGAACGAGAATCAGATAAACAATTTGATACATCATCTGGTTTATTAGAAAGAATACTTGAAGAAAGTGAATTAACAAATCAATTATTAGGTAAACAAACAAAAAAGAGTGGCGGTTTATTAAGTAAAATTGTTACTGCTTTAGGAGTAGGTGGTGCAATTGC